>Ga0182742_1000486_pt1 | contig 62589 bp, 63 predicted proteins | sample eDN5th37CBELigMG_FD_128880 | JGI IMG/M metagenome (GOLD analysis project Ga0182742, IMG submission 128880) | Enriched Miracle-Growth compost microbial communities from Emeryville, California, USA - eDNA 5th pass 37_C BE-Lig MG (version 2)... ...
ATGAGCCGTGCCGTGCAAGGCAATGGAGAGCAGCAGTTCTTCGGTCTCGGGCCGGGCCACTCGCGTAATGGCACGAACCTTGGAGTACGAGAGCTGCCCACACGCCATCGCAGCCGAGATACGCGGCAGGGTTTCAAGCGCGCGCGCCACGCGAACCTTCTCGCGCGCGGCACCCATGTCGATGCCGCACTTCCAATTCAGCCAGTGGGCGCAGGATTGCGTCGCTGAGTCCACCCATCCCTTACGACGATCGAACTCGGCGATGAGCACGAGCAGGCGGTGGCTGGCTGCGTTCAGGTGGCCCGCCAGCTCGGTGATCTGCGCTTCGAGGGCGGTAGTGGATTGCGTTTCGGGCTGATGAGCAGACGCGTTTTCCATGAGCAGTTCCCTTCAGGGCAGCAATACGCGCAGAGGCGATGTGCTGCACTCTCCAGGAAAACCGGCGCGGCGACGACCTGCATATCTGCTGCAAACGTCGAGAAATGCGAAGTGCTGCCCCCGCGCCAACCAGCGCCACCAGCGCCACCAGCGCCGACAGCGCCCCCCCGCGCCCAAAACTCTCGAGCGGCAGCGGCGGCCTCTTCGCCCCGCCGCCATCAACGAAGTGCCTCGCCTCCTGCGCACCCTATAGGGGGATGAGCCCGCACACCCCCTTCGCATTCATTCCCATCTGCCTCTGCTAGCGCTGGCCAGACGTCACGGTGCCTGAGCCACGTGCTCGCGAGGCGGCGGACGCGGTGACGTCATGAACTGAAGACGCAGGATGCTGCACACAACACGTCGGCGGCGGATCTAAGTTGCACAGATAGGGTCGGGCGAGAGTTGCACCCTCAGGTGTCGGCGGCGGACGTAGATTGCACAGGTATGGCAGACGAAATCGGCGCACTCGGGCAAGGTGCAGCTCCTTGAGCGATCGGGAAGCAGCCCATGTACCGCCGGGAGCAACGAGTGCCGCCCCATGCTGCCGCAGCATCACGCGCGGCCCGCGCAACTTTCGGCTACATGCGCCAAGCCGCGATCGCGTCCGCCAGTCGCGGAAACTCGGGCCTGAAGCCGAGATCTTCGCGGATGCGCCGGCCGTCCAGGAGCGCGTCGAAGGCGCGCGCAAACTCTGCGTTCGAGCCGTCCGGCGGCGGCTCGCCGGCCGAAGCGAAGAGCGTCGCGTAGTCGGGCGGCTCGTCATCTACGACGTTGTAGATGCGATGGGCGGGCGAGGGCGCATCGAGTAACCGCTCAACCGCCTGCGCGACGTCGGCATGGTGGACGATGGACATGCGCTGCGCAGCCGGAAAGCCGCGCAACATCGGTATCGCTTCCTGGATGTGCGGATCGCCGTCACCATAGACAAATGGCAGCCGAAGTACACGTACATCGAGTCCTTCGAGGTCAAGAAGGTAGCGCTCCGCGGCGAGCTTGCTGACGGGGTACGCAGCGGTTGGCGAGCAATCGTCGTCTTCGCGAGCGAAGCGGCCGCCGTTCGAGCCGTAGACCAGGCCGGTGCTAATGAAGACGAAGCGCTTTACCGACGCGTCCCGCGCGGCACCGGCGAGGTGCCGGGTGCCGAGATCGTTCGTGGCGTGCGCTTGTTCCGCGGTCGCTCCGCGAAAGAACGCTGCGCAGTGGACAACTGCGTCGACTCCTCGCACTGCATCGGCCAACGCGGCGGGCTGCAGGAGATCACCCACGACCAGTCCCACTCGCGGATCCAGCAGCTCAGCAGCCCGCGCGCGATCGCGCACGAGGCCGTACACATGATCGCCGCGCCCGGCGAGTCGTTTGGTGAGGCGGCTTCCGATTTTTCCGGTTGCACCGGTGACCAGGATTTTCATGGAGTCACGATAAGCGCCGGCGCCTCTCCCGAATTGGAAGAAACGGACATGCCTGTCGGTGGTTGTGTCCCGGCTAAGCGGTTCCGCAAAATCCGGCCATGCTTGACATCGAGCTCAACCGCAGCAGCGTTCCGCCGAGCCGCCCGATAGCGTCGGCCGTGGCATCGTTCCGGGTCGACAAGATCGACCGCGACAGCCATCTGGTAGCGCTTCCTTGCCCGGAGATCCAGATCGTCTTTCGGTTCGGGCCTTCGGCACGGGATGGCCTCGATGCGCATGCTTTGGGTATGCATCACACGGTACGTCGAAAGCTCATCCGGCGCGGGCAGCGGGCCGTGACAGCGCGCCTGCGGCTCGGTGCGTCGAAGGCTGTGCTCGGTGTGCCTGCATCCGTGGTGGGCGGATCTGTCCTCCCGCTCGAGGACCTCTGGGGTGTCGCGGGTGTACAGCGCCTTCTCGGTCGGCTGGCGGGCGTGGGTGACACGGTCGAAGCGGTGAGGATCATCGAGGCCTCGATCGCCGGGCGTCTCGCACGCGCGGAAGCGCCTGCTGTTGAGGTACCTCTTGCGCTTGAGGCGGCCGAAAGATTGGTGGGCGGTAAGGTGAGCTCGGTCGCCGCCAGCCTGGGTGTGAGCGAGAGACATCTGCGTCGCGTATTTCGCGAAGCCATTGGGATGAGCCCGAAGCAGTTCGCCCGTCTTGCCCGCTTTCGTCACGCACTGCGCGCCGCCCGCGAAAATAGTCGGCTCGGCTGGGCGGGGATCGCCGCCGCGGCGGGCTATTTCGACCAGGCACACCTCATCGCCGAGTTCCACGCAATCGCGGGTGTGGCGCCACGCGCACTGCTGGGGGAGCTCGGCGCCGCTGAAGGTGCTGACTACACGAAGGCATCGCGGGAATAAGTGGACGCATGCGTTGCGTCCATGATGATTTCAGGAAGCCCCGCTCACGGTGAACGGCGAGCCCGCGGCCACCTCGACGTCTTCCGCGAAGGGGACTGCGGTCACCTTGTGAGCCTGCAGCCGTGGCAGGACTTCCGATCCGATGCGCCGGATCTGATTGAGGAACATCTCCTGAGGCATGTGCCCCCGATTGCAGACGAGCAGGACCGTGTTCGCACCCGCTTCGTCGCATTCGGCGATGATTCGTTCCGTCACCTCATCGGCAGTGCCGATCGGCATGTTCTCGGCCGCCGCACGCACCGTCTCCATGGTCCATGCGTTGAAAACCGTTGAGTCTTCCGCCAGCGTCCCCTTCGATCCCATGCGCAGATGCTGGAAGGCAGTCGGGCTGTAGTAGCCCTTCTGCACGTCCTTCTGCATCACCTGGCCGTAGGTGAGCAGCGTATTGAAGAGATACATCAGATACGGCCCGTACTCTTCGACAGCCTGCGCTTTCGAGTCCGCGACGTAGCACTCCATCATCACGTTGAGGCGATCCGGCGTGACCTTGCGGCCGTGCCGCGCCTGGCATCGCGCATAGTGCCGGATGGTGTCTTCGCGCATCGGGCCGGCGAAAACACCCGGCGTGATGGCGATGTCGTTCGCGGCCGCCCACTCGATGGTTTCCCGTGAGCCGGTTGCCGGCACCCACACTGGCGGATGAGGCTGCTGTACCGGGCGAGGCCAGATGGATACGTCGCGGTACGTGTGGAACTTGCCTTCGAACGAGAAGCTCTCCTCGACCCATGCCCGGCGCATGATCTCGAAGCACTCCTCGAACCGTTCGCGCGATTCGGCCATGGGCACGTTGAAGATCTTGTACTCACGCGGTGCGCCGCGGCCCACTCCGGCGATCAGGCGTCCATTCGAGAGGCAGTCCAGCATGGCCAGCTCTTCGGCAAGGCGCAGCGGCTCGTGGATCGGCAGCAGGTTGCCGTAGATCAGGATCTTCAGCTTGCGAGTGAGTTGAGAGATTGCCGCGGCGATCAGGTTCGGCGAGTTCCCGAGCCCGAAAGGCGTGGCGTGGTGCTCGTTGATCGCGATGCCATCGAAGCCCTGTCGCTCCAGCTCCACCCACGCCTGCAGGTGCTGAGCATAAGTGTCGACCGCCGCCTGCGGGTTGAAGTGCTTCCTGCCGAGGCGCGGCATCTCGCCGTTCACGCGGAACTTGTCCACGTTCTCCGAATACGCGAGCCAGTCGAAAACGAATACTTGCATGTCATCGGCTCCGGCTAGCTGTTGCGCTGGGAGGAGGAGGAGCCTGCGGCGCTGGCAGTGGCGGGCGCCCGCTGCGGGGGCGCGCCGATGCGGATGGCGATCTCCTCGACCCGCACGAGGCGCACATGTCCGTCCTGCTGCCAGGGATCCTGGCTGATCCGACTCCGGACCTCGGCTTCGTCATCGGCATGGAAGATGAAGAGGACGTCGCCGCTCTTCGGCATCAGGCCCGCGAGCGCGATGAATCCTTCGGCCTCCAGCGCGCCCATGTACTTCGCGTGCAGGTCGAAGCCCGTCTGTTCCTGCGGCGGCTTGCCCGGCTCCCAGCCCGATGCGCGCTCAACGATGGCGGCGAAAGTGCGCTTCATGTCGATCCCAGCCCTAATCCAGAATGGCAAGTGTGCGCAGCTCGAAGCTCTCGCGCGGAGGCGACCCGGGCACCGAGGTCGGATCTTCGAAGGCCGTGTGAGCGGTCATGCGCAAGTCCCGATCGCCTGTGTCGAAGAGTCTGAAGGCGAGCACTTCGTCGGGCTGCATGTCCGGGTAGTAGAACCAGCGGTGTTTCGGGTTGAACGCGAGGTTGAACCCACCCGCCGTTTCCGAAAGGGCGCTCGTCTGGCCGCCTTCACCGAATCGCACGTTCATGAAGTCGCCCCGCTCGACACTGCGCGCGTCGCAGACGGCGAGTGGCATGTTTTCAACCGGACGCAACGGGCGCCAGAGATTGACGTTCACCAGGCGCTTCTTCACGAGCTGCCCGGCGCGGTCCGGCGCAAGTCGCGTGACCCAGCCCCGGAGGGCGGCTGCATTGAAATCGACGTGTGCGCTGAGCGCGGGGCCGCCGCCGGCCTTCGCCTCTCCGCCGCGCCGGATGCCCAGGAAGGCGAACACCTCCGAGGCACCCGTCAGCTCGCGCACGAGCCGGCAGGCTTCCGGGTAGTACCGGCGTTCGACGTCCGCCGGATCGTCGAAATTGGCATCCGTCCTGTGCCTGATCAGCGTGAAGCCGTGCGTCGCGAAGTCGATCTGTTCGAGCCGGGCGTTGCGGACGCGGGCGGGGTGATCCTCCATTCCGAAGGAATAGTCGCCGTTCGCCTTGATGTACCCGCCTTCCGCGGTCCTGTCGGAATAGCGGATGAAAGAATCCACATACTCGAGCCCGGAGCTCGTGGCTGCTGTCGCGATCGTCACCCGCTGCCTCCCGCAGGCCCCTGGCGTTGCTGTCCCGATCAATTGTGGGTCACGGGGCGGGGATGAAAATAGTGGTGACAATTCCTGGCGCGGTGCCGGCGCCGCGAAAAGGGCGGGCCGGCGTTCCGGTCGCAGGGGCCGAAAGCTTTCTTGCCCGGCGAACTTGGCGTATAGAAGAGGCATGAATGCGGCGGAACGCATCTACATCTCGTCGACTACCGAGGGCTCGACCAGCGAAGGCGAAACAGCTTCGCGGTTGGCCGAGGAGCTTGCGAGGCGCATCGAGGACGATATCGCCTCCCGCAACCTGACGCCGGGAGGCGCGCTGGGGTCGTTGCGCGAGCTGTCGGAGCGATACTCGGTGGGCCGGTCCGTCGCCCGCGAAGCGCTGGGACTGCTGGAGAGGCGGGGTCTCGGGAGGCTTCGGCCGGGTCCGTGCGGCGGCTTCATCCTTGCGAGGCCGCAGCCGCAGACGATCGGGCAGCAGGTGGCGGAGTACTTCCGCACGACAGGGCTGCGACTTCACCAACTCATGGACGCCCGCGAGGCCGTCGACCTGATGGCGGCGAGGCTCGCCGCTTCGACTCACCCGGGCAAGGGTGACCTTGCGGAGCTCGAAGCGGCCGGTGGTGCGAGCGATCTTGCCGGCGCTCTCGCCGCAAGAGTCGAGATCGCGCGACTCGCAGCTCAGCCTGTGCTGCTGATGTTCGTCGAGTGTCTCAACAGCCTTACGATCGACTTCGCCCGGGCCGGCCAATGGCCTCCGCCGGCCCAATGGCCTGCCCCAGCACAATGGCCTGCGCCGGCCCAAGGGCCTACGTCGGCGAAGCGTCGCGCTCTTCCCGCCGAAACGGCCATCTCTCGCGCCCTCCGCTCGGGAAATGTCGATGCGGCTGTGAGTGCGGCGAGGCGTGCCCACAGTGATCTCGCCACTCGTCTCGTCGAGCGAGAGTCTGCAGGTCAGGTCGCCGTGACAGCGCCTCGATTACTGGCGGCAGGCGAGACTCTGGCAACTTCGATCGCCCGCACGCTTGCTGCCGAGATTGTCAGCAGCGGTCGGGCCGGGACGCGCCTCGGCTCAGAGTGGGATCTCTGCGAGCGCTTCAACGTGAGCCGCCTGACTCTGAGGCAGGCCATTCGTCTGTTGCAGGACAGTGGGCTCGTCGAGTGCCGTCGCGGCCGCGGCAATGGGCTGGTCGTGCGTGACCAGCGTGCCGCCGGTGCTATTCGGCTGGTGCTCGCTTATCTGATCGGCGAGAAGCTGGACCCGATGGCCGCGGGCACGATTCTGTTCCAGCTCAACTGCTTCATGCCTGCGCTCGCAGTCACGCGGGCGGATGCGAGCGACCGGCAGGAGCTCGAGGCTGCGCTCCTGCGAGTGGAGTCCTGCGATCCGTTTGATCGCTATGACCTGCTGGGGCTGGTGCAATGTGTGTCACGCGTTGCGGACAGCCCGATCATCGACCTCTTTTCCCGATGTCTGGCGGCGTACGAAGCGCGGTTCCGCCCATCGCTCACGGAGCGGCTGCCAGCCAACGCGCAAGGCAGCTACTTCAAGCTCGTGCGGCAGTTGCTGGATCGCGTGCCTGTCGGGGACACATCGGAGCTGGAGTGGGCAAAGGCTGAGTCGTCCGCGCTCATGCTGGAGATGAGCCTTCGTCGCCCGATCTGATCCGCGATTCGGGTGGACGGTACAAGTCCCGTTTCAGCGTTCGTGCGGCCAGCACGTAGTGAACTGCCGCCCACACGAAGAAGATCTGCACCGTCATCAGCGCCAGTCGCAGGCCCTCGGTCGACGCTGCACGACATGCAGCGTCCGCCGTTTCTCCTGCATCGACGGGTGCCCGACCTCCCGGACAACTCGCGATGAAATCCCCGGCCCCGAATGCCTGGCTCGCAAGGAAGTCGCTGGCCATTCCGAGCACCGTAGGGCCGAGGCCCGCGCCCAGCAACCCCGAGAAGACGAAGAAGAGCGCGATGACGACGGCGCGCATCCTCGCGCCGACCAGGTTTTGCGCCGTGGCGAGTGTGGGTGCGAGATAGGAGATCAGCACGAGGTTGGCGAACCAGATGAAGGCCATCGAGGTCCACGCGTGCGTGCTCGAGAAGGCGCCGAGATAGATCGGTACCGCTAGGACGAGCCCCGCGGCCGGTCCCCAAAGCGGCCATCGAGGGTCCCGCCGGGACAGCCGGTCGAAGCCGAAGCCACCGACGAGCATGCCGATGCCGTTCGACGTGGAAGCCACGAGACCAAATACCGCGCCGACCACGGCCAGGGGCAGCCCGAAACCCCGAAGGTAGAAGGGGAGGACGAAATGAGCCACTGCGTTCATCGAGAAGTTGGCCACGGTCCACCCGATGAGCAGATGACGCAGCGCCGGTGTGGACCACAAGTGGGCCATCACAGCTGCGATGGGCGGGGGATCGGTGGTGACGACGTGCCCCTCGGCGAGGCCGCGCGGCGGTTCGCGCAGGGTGAACCAGACCAGCAGCGCAGAGAGGATGCCTGGAATGCCGAGCGCGAAGAAGGCTACGCGCCAGTTCCACTCCGCTGCGACCCATCCTCCGACCGCTTGCCCGAGCAGAAGACCCAGTGGCGAGCCCAACAATATGACGGAAGTGGCCGAGGCGCGCCGTTCGGCCCTGAAATGATCCGGGACGAGCGACGACGTCGCAGGCATGAACCCCGCCTCACCGACGCCCACTCCGACGCGAGCCAGGAGCAGCGTGAAGAAGCTCGTGGCGAAGCCGCAGATCGCCGTCATGAACGACCAGACGGCGACACAGGCCGCGATCAGCCCTTTGCGGCTGACGCGTTCGGCCAGCCATCCGAGCGGGATTCCCAGGATCGAATAGAGGATCGCGAATCCGAGCCCCTGCAACAGGCCGAGGTCGGTGTCGGTGAGCTTCAGGTCTTCCTTGATGGGCTGCGCGAGCACGGCGAGGATCGCGCGATCGGCGAAGTTGAACGTGCTGACCACGAGCAGCACCGCGACCAGCCACACCTTGTAGCGGCGCGACAGGAGCGGATGGTCGTCGACGGATGTCGGAGTTCCGACTGGTTCCGCGTGCAAATGAGCCTCTTGTTGCTACCCGTCGGCGCGTACTTCGTCGTCTGGAGAAGTCTGGGCGAAGAGGGGCGGGGAAAATAGTACGACCAATTGGAGGCCCGCCATCGGTTGCACTATTTTCCCTGACCCCAGGCACTCAAACTCCGCGGCACGAATCCCCACCGGAGATGAAGGTTTGGCCATCAGCGGAGAAGTCTACTGGCGATCACGCCATCGTGGTGGGACTGGTCGAGGCCGCGCGACCCAGCGCGGGCGAACCGTTGCTCTACTTCGCCCGCAAATTCGGATCGTTCGTGCCGCTCCCGGACGCGGACCCCTGAGCCCCCGGCTGCCGCAGGTACTTGCAACCCGCCGTGCTGATCACTCGCAGAAATTCATCCGTCTGCTGGATGAACTCGAAGGCGCGCGCGCGGAAGAACTCGAACTGAACGCCGATGTCGATGTTCGCGGCCGGTGCCCAGTTGTCGATCTGCCTGCATTCGCTCTCCGAAAACCAGCCGACTTCGAGTGAATCGGGAGGCGCCGCGCGAGCGGGCACGGCCGAGGGCAGGCGCGCGATGAACCCGTGATGGATCTGATTTAGCTTCGGCAAGCTGATGACCGCGCAGGGGATCAGCTGCGTCGGCTCCAGCCGGACCCTCGCTTCCTCCCACACTTCGCGAACCGCTGCGGATTCGAGCGATTCACCCTGCTCGACGAAGCCGCCGGGCGGAGCCCATTGCCCCCGGTACGGCGGTAAGCCGCGCCGGTGCAGGAGAATGCGATCGTTCGCGAACACGGCTACGAGGACGAGCACCGCCGGCCCGCAACGCGTGTCAGGGAGTGAAACCGTCCCGCTGCAATTCGGGCACGTCAGGAAGCCGCCCTGTCGCAGCTCGGGTGGCTGCCCGACGAGGGAGCTTCCGCAATAACCGCAATATCGAACCTGACCGCTCACGGGAAGATTCGCAGCTCGAACATGAGGACGAGCGGGCAAGCATGGCCCGCGGCGGATCGACTCGCAACGGCGCTGCGAGACGGAGCTCGCGCAATTGGCTGCACTATTTTCGTCTCCTTCGTGCGTTCAGACTTCCGGGACGGCAACGGAGCGAAGAATGGCAAGAAGGCGCGCAACGATCGTGATCGTCCATGGGGCATGGGTCGGGGGCGCGCGCTGGCGAGGCATCGCCAACGACCTGATCGACCGCGGCCATCATGTGTTCACGCCGACGCTCACGGGGCTTGGCGATCGCGCGCATCTGACGAGTCCCGCTGTGAATCTCTCCATGCATGCGCTCGATGTCGCGAACCTGATCAAGTACGAGCGCATGCAGAACGTCCTGCTCGTCGGCCATTCTTATGGCGGCATGCCGATCTCGGTGGCGGCGGAGCTCGTTCCCGATGGGATCATCCAGTCGATCCTGTACATGGATGCATTCTTCCCCGAGGATGGCGAGTCCCTGAACGATCTCGTGCCGGGTCCGCCTCATTTGCCGCCCGATCCCGACGATTACCTCGTGCCGCCGCCACGCGTTACGGCAGTGGGATTCAACGCCCACTTGAGCCCGGAGGAGCGTGAGGCCTACGAGGCCATGCGATTGCCCCAGTCCGTTTACTGCTTCTCGGAGAAGGCCCGCCTGACGGGTGCGCGCGAGCGCATTCCAAAGAAGACCTACGTGCTGGCCACAGGCTATGAGAACACCACCTTCACCAAGTTTGCGGAGAAGCTCCGGAAGCGAGCCGGATGGCGGGTGGAAGAGATGCCCTACACGCATGACTTGCAGCATGTCGCACCGAAGGAAGTCACCGACATGATCGAGTCTGCGATTCCCTGAAGAGCGCCTGGAGAGCGGCGCTCAGACCTGGACCCCCGCAGCCTGCATCGCCACGATTCGCTCACGATAAGGCTTCACTCCGTACCAGTAGAGCAGTGCCGCCGCTGGAAATAGCAGCGCTCCCGAGGTGGCAATCGCGTAGTTCAGCAGCATTTCGTCTCCCCATACGTACTGCGTCAGGACCGCGAAATACGTCGGGCCGAGACCTCCGCCGGCCGCGAACATTACGAACATGTAGAGGGCTGTCATCTGTCCGCGCATCTCGTTCGGCGTGATGATCTGCAGCGCCGAGTTCAGCGAAGGGGCCGCGAGCAGCATGAGGGCCGAGCCGATGCCACTCATCGCCAGCGCGAGCCACGGTGTCGGCATGAGCGGCCCGAGAATCATGAAAGGGGCCGCCGCGGTGAAACCGAGCGCCAGGACGCGCATGTTCGTATCCGCGTGGCCGCGTTTGCGGAGCAGATCGTTGACCCAGATGGCGGCGGCGAGCGAGGGCAGCGCAAGTCCCAGGTTCAGCAGGCCCGAGTAAAGCCCCACCTTCGCGGGATCCCATCCATAAGTGCGGCTGTAGAACGCCGCACTCCAGGCCGCGAGGCCGAACATGTGCATCGAGGTGAGACAAAGGCCCATGAAGATCGGCCCGTACACCCGCCAGTTCCTGCCCAGATAGATCAGCACGTCCCGCAGTGTGGGAGCGGCCGGTCTTGCACCGTTGCTGACCGTAGTACGCAGGCCGCGTCGTTTGGGCTCGGCCAGGCTCGCCACGAGCAGCGCGATCGGCAGGCCGATCAGCCCCGTCAGGATGAACACCAGTTGCCAGTCGCGAATCGTGCCCAGGAGTGGCACGTCGATCGTGCGCAGTCCGGCAAGGATGTAGATCATGAGCGCGCCCAGCAGGAGCGACAGCGCGGTCCCTCCCTGGAAACCCACGTTGTAGATTGCGATCGCGCGGGGAAGCTTTGCGGGCGGGAAGTAGTCGGCGAGCATGGAGTAGGAGAGCGGACCGCTGATCGACTCGCCGGTCCCGATGCCGACGCGTGCGGCGAAGAATTGCCAGAAGCTCTGCGCCAGTCCGCACGCCGCGGTGGCCGCACTCCAGATCCCGATCGAGATCGTCATGAGCCATTTGCGGTTGTGCCGGTCCACGAGCCTCGCGGCCGGCACGCCGATGAGCACGTGAAAGAGCGCCACGGAAAACCCCAGCAGATAACTCATCTGCAGATCGGTCAGCGCAAGGTCGCGCTTCACCGGTTCCACGAGCAGCGTCATCACGCCATTGTTCAGCTGCGCGCACATCTGCACGAGTGCGAGCACCCACGCTGCGTGATATGCCTGACGCAGCGGTGGCCACGGTTCTTCCCTGTACTGGGACTGGATTTGCTCCCCGACAGCGCCCGCGTCCAGCATCAGAACCTCGTGGTGGCCTGAACCTGGATTACGCGACCGAGAGGACGCGGGCTACAGTCGTCGCCGGTCGTCATCACTTCCCCCCTCGCGGATTGAATTTCCGCGACCCTAGTCTGACGTTTGCGCGGCACGAAAATAGTGATGTCAATTCCGCGGGTGGGCGCCGGGGGGCGAATCCCGGCGGTCAATTGACAGCACTATTATCCGGGCGGGCGGGTGTTCCACAGTAGGGAGAAGCGCGCGAAGGCGAGGGCAGGACGATGCAGATCAACCAGCTTCATCCGCTGTTCGTCGGGGAGATCATCGGCCTGGATACGGCGGCGCCGGTTTCTGCTGCCACCGTCCAGACGTTCGAGGATGCGATGGCAAAGTACGCGGTTTGCGTCATTCGCGACGCGAGCCTGAAGGACGAGGATCACATCCGTTTCAGCCGCGCGTTCGGCCCCCTCGAGCTGCCACCCGGCGGGGGGAAACGTATCGCACCGGAGATCTTCGACGTCGGCAATCTCGACGCCAACGGCGAGATCAAGCAGCCGAGCCCGGGTGGGCCGAATCCTGCGGACTTTGAACGGTTCCACACGGACAGCCCCTTCAACTCACTGCCGACCAAGTGGTCCTTCCTGCTCGCCTATGTCGTCCCGCCGGAGGGCGCGAACACCGAGTATGTCGACACGCGCGCCGTTTACGAGGGCTTGCCGCAGGAGATGAAGGAACGGATCGAAAACCTTTCGGCGGACCACGATCTCTTTCGGGCGCTCCAGCGCAGCGGCGTCGAATTCGGCGATGAGAAGATGCGGAAGGCCCTGCCGCGGACGTCCCACCCGCTCGTGCGTACTTCAGCGAGCGGGCGCAAAGCGCTGTACACAGGCTGGCATGCGGTCAACATCACTGGCTGGAGAGAAGAGGACGGGCAGAGGCTGCTCGACGAGCTTTACGAGTTCGCCACGCAGCGCAAGTACGTCTACTCACACCAGTGGCGGCAAGGCGACCTCGTCGTCTGGGACAACCGCTGCACCATGCACAGCCCGACCCCTTTCGAGCGGTATCGCTACAAGCGCGACATGCGGCGGACCACTATCAACGAGTACGGGCCCGAAGTGTCCGGGATGGAGCCGGCGCGGGCGGCGGGTTAGCCCCTGACACTGTCTTGCGTGGATCCGCTGTCCGCACTGCCGTCGCGAGCGCAGACGACGGGCGATTCTGGGCAGCGTTGGTGGTAGCGTCTTGGGAATGAAACAAGACCGCACTCTGTCCCGCCGTCATTTTATCGCCGTGGGTATCGCCTCGACGGCCGTGCCCCTGCTCAACGTGCCGCATGTGCTCGCCTCAGAGCCTAAGACGAGCCTGCTGCCGCTCAACACGCCACGAGTCGATCACCTCGACGTCATGGTTCCCGACGTAGAGAAGTCCGCGCGCTTCTATATGAGCGTGTTCAAGACGAGCCTGCATGCGCAGCCCTACCAAGGCGGTCAGCGCTATTTCGTGCTGCTCGGAGATCTCCCTGCGAACCGGCAAGTGGGTTACCTCGCGATCGGCGATTCGCGCGGACGCGGCAATTACATCGGACATTTCTGCACGTCAGTGTTCGATTACCGGGAGAACGCGGCAGCGCTGACGGAACAGATGAAGGAAGCGTTCGCGAAAGCCGGCTTCGGCGACATCACATCCGTCAGTCGCGGTGGGGTGGCGGGCCTCTTTGCCGATCCCGACGGCATCGAGCTGCAGTTCCTGCCCGCCCCCGACTCGCTCGTCACCGCCGCCGTACCCTCGAAGCTGGTCGAGTGGAATCAGGGAATGCTGACACCGCAGGGCGTGGATCATGCGGTGCTCCGGGTCAGCAACATGAAGAAGGCACTGGAGTTCTATCGCACGCTCTACGGCAAGAAAGACTACCGTGACCGTGGAAAGAGCGGACGGGTGTGGTTTCCGATCGGCCCGACGCGACTCGGCCTGGAGCAAGTCCAATACCAGTTTGGCGACAAGCCGCGCATCGCGCACTTCGGCATCAAGGTGGCTGCATTCGACCGGGCAGGCGTGACGGAAGGCCTGCGCAAGCTGGGCGCAGAGATCCTGCCATCGGACGATGAGCCCGACACGCTGCGATTCAGGGATCTGGACGGCATCACGGTGGAGGTGATGGCCGGCTGATCTGGCGCGGTTGGCGCTCGATCGGCCAATTCCGAAGGGGGCTTATGGTGTCGCCCTCATGAAGCGACCGTCGTTCACTCATCCAGCGGGTATCAAGCCGCGCGGAGCAGGGCCGGCGGGTTTGCAGTTACCGCCCGGCTACTTGTTGGCCTCCAGCAAGCGAGACATCAGCGAGATGAGCTGAGCGGTTTCCTGCGGCGACAGTGCTGCGGAGACGAAATCCTCCTCCACGCGTTTCGCCACGACCTGCAGCTTCGCGAACATTCTTCGGCCCGCCGCGGTCAGGTACACCGAGCGCGACCTGCCATCGGTCGCGGAGAGGCGCCGCTCGATGAAGCCCCGTTCTTCCAGGGCATTGAGCATCAGGGCCGTCTGCACGGCATCCAGCCCAAGCGCGGCGCTCATCTGCGAGGGCGTGACGCCAGGGTTCAGGCCCACCATGTACATCGCCCCGACGTACCGGGGCTGCACGACTTTCGTGCCGGCCTTGCGCAGGAAGTGCGATTTATAGGCGAGTTGCAGCCGGCGCAGGAGGTAGCCCAACGACTTCGTGAGCACTTCGGTATCGAGGTGGACGTTTTGCTTCGGGCCGGCCCTGTGCATCCGGACCGCGGCGCCGGCGGGATCCGGGACGGCGCTCGCGGATTTGAGCCGCCCGGGTCCGCGTGGGGCGCTCGCGGGTTTGCGGCGCCCGGGTCCGCGCGGGGCGGCCCCGGTTCTCGTGTTGGGCAGGCGGGCTTGCGTGTGTGCCATCGGGCGGTCCGGCTCCATCGGCGGCAGGACGAAGCCTGCGATGATAGTTTACGATCCCGGACCGAATTAGTTTAATTTCTAAACTAAATCGGTTTTCAGGGGTGTCGTGGCCGCAGACCCGCTGTTCCGGAAGCTCGTGCGACGGCTGATCCTGCCGCTCGCGCTGCTGTCGTTCGTCAACGCGATCGACCGGATGAACATCAGCTTCGCCGCCCAGGCCATGAGCGCGGACATCGGCCTCACGCCGGCGACGTTCGGTCTCGGTGTCAGCGCATTCTTCGTCGCTTACCTGATCTTCCAGTACCCGCACGCTCTGCTTCTTCGGGTCATCGGAATCCGATGGTGGCTCCTGCTATCGGTCACGGTGTGGGGAATGGCCGGTGTCTGGATGGCGAATATCGAAACGCCCACGCAGTTCTACGCCGCGCGGTTCCTGCTCGGCATCGCGGAGGCCGGGTTCGCACCTGGAGTGACGTACGTCATCTCCCAATGGGTGCCGGCGGACGCACGCGCGCGGGCGATGGCGATTGCGCTTTCCTCGGTTCCGCTGGCGCTGGTACTCGGCGGGCCCTTGTGTGGCTGGATGCTCGGCCTCGATGCGCCGCTCGGGATGGCAGAGTGGCGCGGCATGTTTCTTCTTCAGGCCCTCCCGAACTTCGTGCTCGCGATCGCCGCATTCTTCTACTTCGCCGATCGACTGAGCGATGCGAAGTGGCTGACCGAATCCGAACGGCAAAGTCTCGCCGACCGTCTCGCCGCGGAGAGCAGGGAGGCGGCGCCTGTGCCCTTGCGTTGGACGACGGCCGCGCAAGACCCGCAGGTCTGGCGTTGCGCGGCCACCTGGCTGCTGGTGATGACAGGATCCTACGCGCTGGTTTTCTGGCTGCCGCAACTCGTGCGTCAGCTGGCGCTCGCGGACAGCGAGTTTCTCATCGGCACCCTTAGCGCCTTGCCTCAAGTGTCGCTCGTCGCCGGGCTGCTCTTGAACGCCCGGCATTCGGATCGCACGGGCGAACGCTTGTGGCACGTCGGCGTCGGCGCGGCGGTCGCGGGTGTCGCCTTGCTCGCCGCCACGTTGCTGCCGGTCGGATGGTTGTCGCTGGCCCTGCTCGTCGTCGCGGGCGGCGGGCTCGGTGCCGCGCAGGGCGTGTTCTGGACCGTTCCGGCCGCGCTCGGCATCGGCAACGGGCGGGTGCCGGTCGGCGTGATTGCGTTCATCAGCATGTTCGGCACCGCCGGCGGCATTCTTGGGCCGACGCTCATCGGTTGGGTCCGTGAGGGCACCGGCAGTTTCATGCCGGCAATCGCCGCGCTCGCGGCACTGTTGATCCTGGCGTGTGCCGTCATCGCGCCGTCTTTCTGGTGGCGTCGTCTCGAACCCGCGCGGGGAGGCTGACGAAGATGGGATTGAGCCTCATCGACTTCTTCGATAACGGGGTGGCGATCGATCCACTCCGGCTTTGCCTCGTGTGCGGCGACGAGCGCGTGACTTACAGCGAGGCGCAGCGCTCGTCGTTCGTCATCGCGAATGCGTTGGAACGCTCTGGCGTACGGGCGGGCGCACGCGTCGCCGTTCTCGCGCACAACGCCGCGAGGCCGTTCCTGTGTGTGCTCGGCGCCCTGCGCGCGGGCTGCACGTGGGTACCGGTCAACGCGCGAAACGCGCCTCCGGAGACGGTGCAGGTTCTGAACCTCACCGACACGGACGTGCTTTTCTACGGCTCGGCGTTCGAGCCGCTTGTCGACGAGTTGCTCGCGCACTGTCCGCGAATTTCGCTCGCCATCTGCATCGACGGTGAGGGTTCTGCGAAGCGGCCAGGGCTTGGCGCATGGTGCGCGAACGTGAGCGAGGAGCCGCGGCCGCTGCAGATAGCGGACGAAGCGCTCGCAACGCTTGCCTGTTCCGGTGGCACGACCGGCCTTCCCAAAGGCGTGATGACATCGCATCGGACGTGGGCTTTTCGCATCGCTGAGGTGATGTCGCGCCTCGCGCATCCGCGCCCGGTGCATCTGGTCGCGGCGCCGATGACCCACGGGGCCGGCGCCGGGGCGCTTGAGCTCATGGCCATGGGTGCGACGCATGTGATTCTCCCAACCTTCGATCCGGCGGCGGTCATCGAGGCGATCGGGCGCGACGGCGTGACGCACTTGTTCATGCCGCCGACAGCACTCTATCGGCTGCTGTCTCATCCCCAAGCGGCGGCAGGCAGCTACGGCTCCCTGCGATATCTGATGTGCGGGGGAGCGCCAGTTGCGCCAGAGCGGCTCCGGGAGGCGCTGCGTCTTTTCGGACCTGCCTTGCATGTCGGCTATGGAGGCACGGAGTTCGGCGGCGGGCTGTGCTGGATGCCCGGCGCAGCGCTGCTCGAAGCCATCGAGCAGGGGCGGGAAGAGCGCTTGCTGAGCTGCGGAAGACCGTCGCCGCTGGTGCGCGTCGATATCGTGGATGCAGACGACAGGGTCTTGCCGCCTGGCGAGTCGGGAGAAGTCGTGATTCGCGGGAACACGCTCGCGTCCGGCTACTACAAGGATCCGGACGAAACGGCACGCGCGTTTCGCAATGGCGGATTTCACAGCGGCGATGTGGGTTACAAGGACGCGGACGGCTTCGTGTACATCTCCGATCGCAAGAAGGACATGATCATCTCCGGCGGATTCAACATCTATCCTTCCGAGATCGAGCGCGTGCTGCTCACCCATTCGGCCGTACAGGATTGTGCGGTCGTCGGCGTGCCGGACGCGGAGTGGGGCGAGGCGGTGAAGGCAGTCATCGAGCTCAAGCCGGGCGGGACCGTCGAAGTGGAAGTGTTACAGCAGATCTGCCGGGCGGCGCTGGCCGGCTACAAGGTTCCGAAGTCGTTCGAGTTCTGGCCGGAGATTCCCCGCAGCCCCGTCGGCAAGGTCCTGAAGCGAGTAGTGCGCGAGCGCTTCTGGCAAGGTCAGTCGCGTCTTGTATGAACGATGAGGCCGGAGGGAGTCGCATGCGCCAACCCACTCTTGAGTTCGCATTTCGCGTACGCATCGACTTCGGCTCGGCGGAGCGACTGCGGTTTCGGCCCGCCTTCGGCGAATACCGGCGTGGTTTCGTGTCCGTGCTCGGGGGCACGATTGAAGGGCCGCGCCTGAGCGGGCGGGTCGTGCCGCAGACCGGTGGAGACTGGCCGCGGCTGTGGCCGAGTGGCCTCGTCGAGTTCGAGGCGCGCTATCTGCTGGAAGCCTCGGATGGCACGCCGATTCTCATCCGGAATACGGGCCTCGCCTATTCGTCACCGCAAGTGCTGGCGCGGCTGGAAGCCGGCGAAGCGGTGGAGGCGGATGCGAGCTATTGCCGGATCACGCCCCGCTTCGAAGTGCCGAGCGGTCCTCATGAGTGGCTTGCGCGCACGATCTTCGTCGGCACCGCGGAGCGGCGCGGAGATCATTCCCTGTTCGAATACTACGCGGTGACCTGATGAGCACGCTTTCCGCCGAAGACCGGCAGCAGATCGAGGAAGTCATCCGGCGCTATGCGTGGGCGCTGGATACGGCAGACGTGGAGCGCTTCGTCGAGTGTTTCGCACCGGACGGCGTGCTGATCTGGGACGCATTCGAAACGCCGGATCGCTACGAAGGTGCGGACGCACTTCGCCACTTCGCCACCGTCCTGCGCGACTTGCCCGGCTCGGCCGGGCGACAGCACCTCGTAGGCAATACGCTTATCGAAGCCCGGAGCGAGAACCAGAGCCAGAGCGAAAACGACGGCAGGTGCGATGAGGCGCGCGCGTCGTCCTACGCAATCGTGTTCACGCGCCAGGGCGATGGCCCGCATCTTGTCGGCGTCATGGGCTGGTACGAAGACATCTTCCGCCGCACGGATCGCGGATGGCGAATCCGGGAGCGCGTCATTCGTGACTGGTCCGGCCCGATCCTCGGGCGCTTCGCGGGGCAGACCGGTGAACGCGTCGCGCGTCCGCGTCCTCCCGTGCTCGCTGCGCTCGCGAGCCCATTTCCGAACAAGGATGAACGATGAGAGCGGTGATCAGTCACGAGCCAGGCCCGCCGGACGTCCTCGTCGTCGAGGATGTGCCCGAGCCGGAGCCTGGCCCACGTGATGTGCGCATCTCGGTCGCGGCGTGCGCGGTGAATTTCCCGGACCTGCTCATCGTGCAGGATCAGTATCAGATCAGACCGCCCCGACCGTTCACACCGGGCGCTGAAGTCGCAGGCGTGGTGGAGCGCGTAGGCGCGGAAGTTTCAACCGTGGCGCCCGGCGACAGGGTAATGGCGATCTGCAGCTGGGGCGGCATGGCGGAAAAACTCGTGGTGCCTGCGGCTCGCTGCGCGCGGCTGCCCGAGGGGTTTCCGCTCGATGAGGCGGCAGTACTGCAGATCACTTACGGAACGGCGTACTACGGGCTGAGAACCTGCGGCCAGCTGGCTGCGGGCGAACGGTTGCTGGTGCTTGGTGCAGCCGGAGGAGTGGGCATCGCCGCCGTCGAGATCGGCAAAGCGCTCGGTGCGCACGTCATTGCAGCGGTGTCATCGGAAGAAAAGGCTTCCGTCGCGCGTAAAGCCGGCGCTGACTCTGTCATCGTCTATCCGGCGGGGCCCTTCGACTCAGCGGGCCGCGCCGCGCTGGCAGCACTCTTCAAAGCCTCGCCAGGGGGCGGTGTGGATGTGGTGCTGGACCCAGTGGGCGGAGACTATTCCGAGGCAGCCCTGCGCTCGATGGCACCGGGCGGTCGTCTCGTCGTGGTCGGGTTCGCTGCCGGCATCCCGAGCGTCAGGCTGAACCTGGTGCTGCTGAAGAGCGCGCGGATCGTGGCGGCGCCCTGGGGGGCGGTCGTCGAGCAGGATCCGGCGACATGGCGGCAGGTGATCGATGCGCTGTTCGACCTGCATGCGCGGCGAATGATCCGCCCGCTCGTTTCCCGCAGTTTTCCGCTTTCACAAGCGCCCGAAGCACTGCGCCTGCTTCAGGCGCGTGGGGCGGTAGGAAAAATGATCGTGAGGCCCTGCTGATGCGCTCTTCAACTGTCCTCCTGATGTTCGCTTTCTCCGCAAGTGTGTGCGCGCAGGATGATGGGGCACGTCTTGCCGACGAGAGAGACGGAACGAACTGGCTCGCCTTCGGGCGCACGTATCAGGAGACTCATTCCAGCCCGTTGAAGCAGATCGACACCAGTAACATTTCACGGCTCGGGCTCGTGTGGTCGGCAGAGCTTCCGGATGTGAACAACGGCGCGACGCAACCGCTCGCCGTGGACGGGGTGGTGTACTTCACAGCCGGACCAAGCCTCGTACACGCGTTCGACGCGCGCACGGGCAAGCTGCTTTGGCGCTTCGACCCGAAGACCAATCACGTGCGCACGATGAAGATGCGATACGCGTGGGGTCCGCGCGGCATAGCATACTGGAACGGCAAGGTGTACGTCGGCACGAACGATGGTCGGCTCATCGCCATCGATGCGAAAGACGGGAAGCAGGTGTGGAGCGAACGCACGGTGCCGCTCGACACGGTGGCGACGATCACCGGCGCGCCGCGAGTGTTCAACGGCAAGGTGATCATCGGTCACGGCGGGGCGGAGTTCGGCCCTGTGCGGGGTTATGTCACGACGTATGACGCGGAAACGGGTCGTCAGCTCTGGCGCTTCTACGCGGTGCCCGGCAACCCCGCGGACGGGTTCGAGAACAAGGCCATGGAGATGGCCGCGCGCACGTGGACGGGCGAATGGTGGAAGCTCGGCGGCGGCGGCACCATCTGGAACGCAATTACCTACGACCCCGAGCTGAATCTCGTGTATCTCGGCGTCGGCAACGGCGCGCCCTGGAACCAGAAGATTCGCAGCCCGGGCGGAGGCGACAACCTTTTCCTGGCGTCGATCGTCGCCGTGCACGCGGACACGGGCGAGTATGTGTGGCACTACCAGGCCAATCCGGCGAATACCTGGGACTACACGAATACAACCGACATGACGCTCGCGACGCTCAAGATCGGCGGCAGGGAGCGCAAGGTGCTCATGCAGGCGCCGAAGAACGGCTTCATGTACGTGATCGATCGCACCAACGGCAAGCTGATCTCGGCGGAGAAGTACGACTACGTCAACTGGGCGAGCAGGATCGATCTGCAAACCGGCCGGCCCGTCGAAGCGCCGGGCATGCGGTATACGGGCGCAACGATGTATCCCGGACCGAGTGGAGCTCATGGCCCCGTTCCGCAGGCTTACAGCGATGCGTTGAAGACGCTTTTCATACCGACCATGCGTGAAGCGGGTGCCGCGCTCGTCGGGCCGCAGCGACCGGACCTATGGCACTACCGCATCGGCTACATGAACATCGGCTACGAGACGGACCTCGATCCGCCGGATGCCCCGAAGCCGCCCGCGCCTCCGCCGCCGCTGATGGCGCCCGATACGGGTGTCACGACCATCCTCGCGTGGGACCCGATCGCCGCGAAAGAAAAGTGGCGTGTGAAGACCGGCATCTGGAGCGGTGGCCTCATGGTGACCGAAGGCAACCTGCTGTTCCAGGGATTGGCGGACGGCAAGTTCCACGCGTACGACGCACGCGACGGGCGCCGCCTCTGGACGTTCGACGCAAAGATGGGGATCGCGGGTTCGCCGATCACCTATGAAGTGGACGGGAAGCAATACGTCACCGTGGTTGCGGGTTGGGGCGCCACGGCCGCGGCGTTCCTCGGTGTCGCGACTCACACGCTGGGCTGGCAGGCGCGGGTTCATCCGCAGCGAGTCGTGACCTTCGCCCTGGATGGCAAGGCGAAGCTCCCCGCGAATATTCCCGAGCCGCGCAGAGTCGTGCCCATCGACGATCCCGCACTCGTGATCGATGCCGCCGCGGCGAGCCGCGGCGAAGCGCTCTTCGAGCGGGGCTGTGCTTCATGTCACGGGGGCGCTGTCCGATCGGGGGGTTATGCGCCGGATCTGCGCGCGTCGCCGATTGCGCTCTCAACGGAGGCGTTTCGCGAGGTGGTGCAGAAAGGATCGCTTGAGACCCGCGGGATGCCGGCCTACGGGGAACTGGGGGACCAGGCGGTCGAGGAGCTTCGGCTCTATGTGCGGAAGATGGCCAGGGAATCGCTTGCGCATCCGCCCTGAAGCGCTTGCGCATCCGCCTGAAGCAGGCCGCGTTTGGCGCAAGCTGCGCGAAGAGGCGCTGCGATGCCGCCGATGGCGCCAAGCCAGCGGCCAGCAGCGCGCAGCTTGTACCGCCGGTGGTGGCCTCGTGACGCGGGTCGGAAGGTTGCTTCTGAACCGGCAGCACCTGCGTCAATCGCGCCGGGTGTCGGCGCCGTTTTTCGAGTGCCTGTCGAAGAACGCAAAGATGTCCGGTTGCCCGAGCGTAATCACGTTACCGTGGTCCCCACCCGCGACCTCCTTGTACTCGTACGTCATCTTGTTCGTCCTGAGCACGTCCACCCACGTGCGGGAGATCGAAACGGGCACGACATCGTCGGCGTCGCCATGGACGAATGCCACCGGCATGGAAGGGATCTTCGTCAGCGACGCCGGATCCAGCCCGAATGCCGCCGGCGCGATGGCCGCGACGGCGGCCCATTTGTCGGGATACTTCACGGCAAGGTGTAGCGCGCCCGCGCCGCCCATGGAGTGACCCATCAGATAGATGCGGTCCGGGTCGACGTTGAACTCCTTCTGCATCATCGCGAGAACATTCATCACGTCCTTTTCGCTGAGCTCTCGCAGGTTCGGTGGATCGTTGGGGTCGGGCCCCAGCGCGCCGGGCGGTGGACGCGTCGCGCCCTCAGGCCGCGTGCCTGGAGGCCTTGCACCAGGGGGTGGTGAGCCATTGGGAGCCCGTGCCCCTGGCGGCGGGCCGAAGGGCGGCGAGCCGTACCAGCCTCTCGGGTTGTATCCCATTGGCGAGACAAGGATGTAACCACGCGCCTCGGCGAGGTCGAGCGCATTAGCGCGCATCATCGTGGTGTGAGTTCCGCCCAGCCCGTGCAGGGTGACGATCAGCGGGCTCTTCTTATCCGGCTTCACCTTGGAGGAAACGAACAGGGCGTAAGGCATCTGCTCCTTCGTGTCCTCGAACAGGTACTCCCGAATCTGCACTCGCGGATCGACAGGCCGTGCAACCGGCGGTCCATTCGCGGCTGGGGGCCGCGCAGCCGGAGGCGGTTGCTGTGCCGTGGCGTTCTGCGAACCGCAGCTGGTTACGCACGCCGTGAGTAAGGCAATGCGCACCATCGTCGCGATGAAGCTTGTCCGCTGTCTCATCCCATATCCCCCTGATGCCGGTCCATCGTTTTATTCGCCGGTCGAGCGTTCTCACGCGGCGCGCGAGGGTCGGCGGTGGCGCATCCTCTCAAAGTCTGCGGGGATCGTGGGAAAGAAAATAGTGCCGCGAATTCGCACTCGAAAGCACGCCGATGTGGACCCGCATGTCGTGGCAGAATCGGACGCAGCGGAAGAGGGGGTTCGTATGGAACGACTACGCCTGTGGCGTGCAGCGATCTGGGTGGTCCTCGCCAGCCCATGCATTTCTTCGTTCGGTGCCGAAGAGGCTGCGCCGGCCGTAGCCTGCGAACCTGACGGCAACCTGCAGTTTCTCTGTGGTCCCCGCAATGTGGAGGACCTGGTCCGGCTCGGCAGCTCGAACTGGCTGATCGGCTCCGGCATGGACGGGGCGTTGTCGGGAACGGCTTCCGCCAACGGGCGCCTCTATCTGCTCGATCACGAGAAGAAGACCTGGCAGGTTCTCTTTCCCGGGCCCTCTCCGTCCTTCCGGCAGGACCGATCCCTGTTCGGCGGCTGCCCAGGGCCCGTGAATCCCATGAACTTCTCCGCGCACGGCCTTGCTCTCAAGGAACGTGGACAAGGGCAGTTCCGCCTGTACGTCGTGGGGCACGGCGAGCGTGAAGCCATTGAGGTTTTTGAGGTGGATGCCAGCGGGGCAACGCCCGAAGTCACCTGGACCGGTTGCGTTGTGCTGCCCGAGGACGTCCTCGCAAACGGTGTGGCCATCCTTCCCGACTGGGGATTCGTCACCACGAAATTCCTTGATCGTCGGCTGCCGCTGGGAGAGTCCATGGCACAGGCTCGTCAGGGCAAACCTGCTGGCGCGGTGTACGAATGGCATCCTGGTGGAAAGGTCACAGCCATTGCCGGCACAGAGCTTGCCGCGCCAAACGGCATTGAAGTTTCGGCCGACGGCAAGACCCTTTATGTGGCGGTGTTCGGCACGCACGAGCTCGTGCGATTCGCGCGCAGTGCGAATGGGCTGCAGAAGGACACCGTGCCGCTGGCCATCTCACCCGACAATGTCCGTTGGAGTCCGAACGGCAAACTGCTGACCGCCGGCAGCGACTTTGCCGGACCGGCCGCGCCGCGCACTACTGCCTGGAGTGTGCTGGAGATCGATCCGGATACATTGGCAGTTCGCGTTGCGGGGAGCGGTGCGAGCAGCAAGGGCATGCAGGCCATCAGCGTTGCGGTTGCCGTGGGCGACAACGTCTGGGTGGGCACCTTCAATGGCGATCGCGTGGGGTACTTTCGGGCCGAGCAGTCAGCCGGCCGGCGGTGAGTCCTGTTTCCTGATCGTGCCGTTCACGCCTTCGGGTGAGCAATTGAAAGGCTCGATCTGGGGAGCGCAGGAGCTGGCCAGTCGAGGATGATCATGCGAGCACTTCTGCTCTGCGTAGCGGCGACCTTTGCGCTCCGTGCTCATGCATTGGACGGCGAGATCGCCATACACGACCCGTCGACGGTGATCGCGAGTGGGGGGCGTTACTACACCTACGGCACGGGGAACGGCCTGCCGGTTCTGGTTTCCGACGACGGCTGGACATGGCGCAGAGCGGGCTCCCTGATGTCGGCATTGCCTGGCGCGAAGCCGGGGCCCGACGTGCTCGCACGCGGCGGCAACAACACCTGGGCACCGGATGTCATTCGCGTCGGTGAAAAGTTCTACGTCTACTACTCAGCGCCCGCCACGCAACCCAGGGCCGCCATCGGCTTGCTCGTGGGACGCACTCTCGATCCGGCCTCGCCCGAGTACAAATGGGAGGACGGCGGACCGGTCGTCTGGTCCGATGGCATCGAAGACTCCAACGCCATCGATCCCGGAGTGCTGCTCGATCCTACCGACGGCCGGCTGTGGCTGACTTACGGCTCGTACTTCGGCTACATCCGGCTTGTCGAGCTCGACCCGAAGACCGGCAAGCGCCGCGACGGGCGTCGGGCACCCGTGAACATCGCGGTCAATGCAGAGGCTTCGGTGCTCATTTACCACGACGGCTGGTACTACCTGCTCGTGACCCATGGCTCCTGCTGCGTCGGCGCAAGCTCTACGTACAACATTCGCGTGGGCCGCGCGCGTCGGGTGACCGGGCCCTACCTCGACAACATGGGCATCGACATGCTCGAAGGCGGGGGCAAGTTGTTCGCGGGATCGCGCGGACGCCAGATCGGGCCCGGGCATTTCGGGCTGCTCGATCTCGGTGAGGGCGTGCAGAAGTTCTCGATCCATTACGAGGCGGACCTCGATCGCGGTGGCATCAGCGTGCTCGATATCCGGCCGCTGCTGTGGCAAGACGGCTGGCCCATCGCAGGCACCCATCTTGAAGCGGGCACGTACACACTCGAATCGGCAAGAACGGGCACCGTGCTCGAGCTGGCCGTGCAAGGCACGCCCGTCGGCGGCTTGCGCCCACGGCGCTCCGTCGGGGTGAATGGCCCGCCGCCGGAACCGCGACCCGGACCGCCCATCGCCGATCAGGAGGCCACGGATGTGGCGGCGAACTGGCCCGCGATCACCGACATACGCCTCGCGCCGGCAATGCTGCAGGCTCAGCAGAAATGGACCATTGCACCGGTCAGCGGAGCAGGCGGGTATCCGGGCGCTCCTTACTTCCGCATCACGATCGCCGGCACCGAAAGATCGCTTGGTGCAACGGCTGATGGCGAGTTGATCGCGAGCGCCTTCACCGGGGCGCCGGAACAACTCTGGCGCATCGATCAACTCACCGATGGCAGCTATCGCATCAGCCCCAAGGCCATTCCGGGCACGAACGAATCGTTGGCCCTGTCTGCCGTCGGGAGCAGCATGCCGACGCTCACCAGGTTCGATCCATCCAGCGATCGGCAACGCTGGTTTATTCGGGCGCCCTGATGAGGCGCGTATTGACTGCTCTTGTCCTGGGCTGCACGGCATCGATGTGCACGGTGCACGCCGAGCAGGCGGCGACTCGACCCGCCGCGACATCCCTGACCCGCCCCAAGAGCGCGACGCTGCCTGTCGATGCCCGCGGTTTCATCCGGCGCTGGCTCGTGCTCGAGCCGGTGCCGGTGCCAGGCATGCTGACGGAGTCTGCGGTGGAGGAGGCAGTGCAGTCCGCGATGATTCCAGGTTCCATGGATTCATTGCCTCGCGATAGCGAGGTCGTGACACTGCGTAACAGCTCGGTGACCTGGCATGCGCTCGATACAGTCAACTACAACCTGAACCTGTATCACTTCGCGTGGCCACTCTCGAAGCCGACGTCGAACGTCCTGTTCTGGGTCACGACGACGGTGGATTCACCGCGTGAAATGCACGGTGTTCGCCTTGCGATCGGATCTAACGCCGCTTCGCGCTGGTGGCTCAACGGCGAGCGTGTGATCGCACTGAACGACGATCGACAGACCGTGGTCGACGACGGCGTCTCCAGACGGACGACCCTGCGCAAGGGCCCCAATGTGATCCGCGCTGCCATTGTCAACGGCGGTGGCGCTACCGATTTTTGCGCGCGATTCCTGGACGAGAACGATCAGCCGATTACCGGTCTCAGCATCTCGTTGCCGCGCTGAGAATGCGTATAGCGTGTGTCGGGCGATCTCGTGCGATCACGCTGTTCGGGCTGTTCTCTACAGGCACAGCGTCATCGTCATAGGCATGCACGATGAAGGCGGGCGGTGTGCCCGATGTGACGTGCCGCTCGGCCGAACGGCGCTCTACGTCGGCCTTGCTGGGTGTATCGCCGAGCAGGAGCTTCCCGGGGAAAGCAGCTGATGCCCTCCGAGTTGAGGGTCGGATACAGGATGGACATGAAAAGGCCCGAAAGAGGCAGCAGCCAGGGTTGGCACTGGCGCTGAATCCGGACGGCATCGATCCCAACTATTTCCTGGGAGAGCTCATGTTCGAGAAAGACGATTACGCGCAGTCGATGCGGTTCCTGGAGAAGGCACTTGCCGCGCCGGCGCGGCCGGATCGACCTCTGGCGGACGCAGGCGGGCGTGGGGAGATCGAGGCACTGATGGCGAGGGTCCGATCGAAGCAGGGCTGAAGGCGGACGTGGGCGACGTCCGCGCTCATTTGTTGCCAGGGCTTGGGGCGAACCGCTGCCGAAAGGCAGTCGGATTGAGGCCGACGAGTTTCCGGAAGCGTGTGCGGAAGGTGACGGAAGAATCGAAGCCGCAGCGAAGGGCGATGTCCTCGATCGGGCGGCGGCTCGTCTCGAGCATCTCTTGCGCACGACGAACCCGCGCTTTCAGCAGCCACTGCAGGGGCGTCGTACCGGTCTGCTCGCGAAAGCGTCGAGCAAATGTCCGCGGGCTCGTGCGTGCGCGGCGTGCAAGCGAAACCACGTCCATCGCGCTGCCCAGGTTGGCCTCCATCCACGCCAGCACCGGTGCGAGGCTATCGGTCGACTGCGGCGATTCATGTCGGATGAACTGAGCCTGGCCCCCATCCCGACTTAGCGGTGCGACTGCAAGTCTCGCAGCGCGGGCCGCGACGGCCTGCCCGTGATCACGACGTATGAGGTGCAGGCACATATCGAGACCCGCCGATGCGCCGGCAGAGGTCACGAGCTGGCCTTCATCGACATACAGGACGTCGGGCTCGACGGTGACTTTCGGGTACATCCTGCCGAGGTGCGGAGCCGCCATCCAGTGAGTCGTGGCGCGCCGGCCGTCGAGCAGGCCCGCGGCTGCCAGAACGAATGCGCCCGTGCAGATCGATGTGATTCGCGCACCCCGATCCCAAGCGGCGCGCAGCGCTTCCAATACCGGCTCCGGCACGCGAGCCGAAGTGTCTTCAATGCCCGGAACGACGATGGTGTCTGCGCGTGCAAGGGTGTCGAGCCCGTGAGGAACCCGCAGGTCGAAGGGACGCGAGCGGACTGTGCGGGTGAGGGCGCATACCCGCACGTCGTATGCCTGCGCTCCGTTCGAGACACTCACGCGTCCGAGCACCTCGCAGGCAATGCCGAGGTCGTAAGCCACGAAATCGTGGAGCGCGAGCACCGCGACCTTATGCATCGGGATCTCCTTTTGCACGAATCTAGAACGAACGTGTCGTGGCAGCAAGTGATCGGTAAATGTCGTTCCTGCCACTCACCGAGGGTCGCGGCAGCGCATATCTTCGAGATTCGACGGAGGAGAATCATGGCCAGGACAATTTACGTAAATGAGGTCGAGCTGAACGTGGTCGATATCGGAGCCGGCTCTCCCGCTCTGGTTTTCCTGCACTACTGGGGCGGTTCCAGCCGCACGTGGGTGCCCGTCATGGAGCACCTCGCGAGCACGAATCGGTGTGTTGGGATCGATTTCCGCGGCTGGGGTCGGTCGAGCAAGGAGACCGGAGACTACAGCCTTCGCACGCTCGCCAGTGACGTGATGGGTGTCGTCGAGCAGCTCGCGCTGAAGGAGTTCTTCATCCTCGGCCATTCGATGGGCGGCAAGGTGGCGCAGATCGTCGCCGCGCGAAAGCCCAGCGGTTTGCGGGGGCTGATTCTCTTCGGGCCCGCACCGCCCGCTCCCATGAACGTGCCTGAGGACCAGCGCAAGGGATACGTTGGCCTGTACGACACTCGCGAAGGTGCCGAGATGGTGATCCGTAACCTCACGCCGCATTCCCTGCCCGACAGGTTTCGCGAGCAGATCATCGAGGACTCGATGAGCGGATCGCCAGGCGCGAAGCGGGCGTGGCCCCTTCAGGGCATGATCGCGGACATCCGTGAGGAGGCAGCGAAGATCGATGTACCCGTGCATATCATTGCTGGCGGTGACGACAGCGTGGAGCCTGAGGCCTCACTTCGTGCGGCGTTCGGACAGTGCGTCCGGGACGTCGACTTTGTAGTGCTTCCTGGCGTCGGTCACATGGCACCGCTCGAGGCGCCCTCGAAACTGGCTGACGCGATTCGCTCGGCGCAGAAGTCCTGCTAACGATCATTGGCTGCCAACCGGGAGAATGGCGTCCGGAAGCTCGCGAGCGACGCTTCTCGATTCGACACCAAACGGATCGGGAAGGCGGCGCTCGCGGGTGCTGGTTGCTAGGCGGTCGCCGCGCTCGCCAGGATGGCTGTCGCGCGCTGTTTATACGCTTTCGCGAGGTCCACGCCGGGCTGGATCATGTGGGCCATCATGGCCTCGACGGCGGCGATGATGTCTGAGCTCGAAGTACGGGGATGCCCCGCGGTGAAAGGGGGCTGCGGATCGTATTCCAGCGCCAGCTGCGTGATCTCGGCGGCCTTCTGCCCGTTGATCGTAGCGATGACGGTGAGACCGAAATCGATGCCGGCCGTGACACCGCCGCCCGTGATCCGGTTTCGATCGACGCACACGCGGTCGTAGCACGGCTCCGCACCCAGGGCTTCCAGGGGTGCGTAGAACCCCCAATGTGTGGCTGCGCGATAACCATCGAGCAGGCCAGCCATGCCGAGGACTACGGATCCCGTGCACACGGAGGTGACGTACCGCGCAGTCTTTCCGGCGCGCTTCAGGAAACCGATGATGTCCCGGTCCTTCATTGCGTCGATCGTGCCGAAGCCGCCCGGCACGAACAGTACGTCGAGATTCTCGGGCGCGTCGTCGAACGTCTTCGTGGGGTTCATGGAAACCCCCATGTCCGTGGGAACCGGCTCCATGGTTTTCCACAGCAGATGGGTCTGCCCGTTCAGCCCGAATGCCGTCTGCGGGCCGGCAAGATCGAGCAGCGTGAAGCCCGGATACAGCACCATCCCGATCGAAAGGGGCTTGCATCCGGTGAAGGAGAGATCGGCAGGATTCTTGTCGCTCATGGCACCCTCCGTTGTTTGGGAGGGTTAACCATAGGCGCCGCGGCGGGCTCGGGTGAGTGGCAGGAATGTCAATTGTCGATCAGTTGCTGCCATGCCGACAGCCGACCATTCCGGCAGATCCGGCTCGAACGCGCGATCGGTAGGCCGGACTGCCTTCCGTTGCTTGCGGTCACAAACCCTGAGTGCTAATTTATTAGCACATGGCTAAGAAATTAGCATTGAGTCACGTCAGCCGCCGCGAGCGACAGATCCTCGACGTTCTGTATCGGATGGGGCGTGCGACCGCTGCGGAAGTCCAGAAGGCGATGCCAGCCGCGCCCAGCTACTCGGCGGTACGCACGCAATTACGAATTCTCGAGGAGAAAGGGCACGTCCGCCACGTGCAAGACGGCGCTCGCTATGTGTACCTGCCAACGCTTGCGCAGGACGTTGCGAGACGCTCCGCGCTGAGTCATCTCCTGCAGACATTTTTCGGCGGTTCCGCCACGCAGGCCATCACTGCGTTACTCGAGCAGGACGCGAGCCGCCTGTCCGACGAAGACTGGGATCGCATCGAAGCGGCGATCGAGCGCGCGCGGAAGGAAGGTCGGTAACGTGCTGGCGGAGTCGATGTCATCCGCGACGCAATCGTGTCTGGAAGCTTCGATCATCCTTGCGGTCGCATTGGCCGCGACGTCGACGATGCGACGCGCCTCCGCGTCGACACGCCATTGGATCTGGGCCTGCGCTGTCGTTGCCGTGGCTCTCGCGCCGCTGATGAGAACATTGCTTCCCGGATGGGAGCTGGGGCCAGTTCCGGGCCTGGAACGCATGGCTTCCGTCGCCTCGCTAGCGAGCCGGGGCACATCTGCCGGCGTGTTCGAGGTGCCGGTCGCGCAGGGCGAGCGAACCCGGGCTGCCGTATCAGGCATTGCGTCTTCGCCGTCGCAGTCGATATCTCCGTCTTTTCACGTCGACCCTGTGCGGCTGGTCGCCATCGTCTGGGCGTCCGGGACCACGATGGTTCTGCTCTATGCATTCACGGGAACGCTGGCGGCGTGGCGGGTCCGCCGTTCGACCGACCCGCCGCCAGAAGAGTGTCTTCGCGAACTGCGGGCGCTTGCTGAAAGGCACGATGTGCGGTGGCCGATCGGGATTGGCGTTAGTGGTCTCACCATGACGCCGTTCGTGAGCGGTATCTGGCGTCCGCTAATCGTCTTACCCCGCGGCGTGTCCGAGTGGTCCTCAGCAAGGTTACGCGTCGTCCTGCTGCACGAGGTTGCGCACATCAAACGGCTTGATTGCCTTACGCAGATGCTCGCTCGCCTCATTTGCGCGGCTTACTGGTTCAACCCACTCGTCTGGATTGCCGCCAGCCGTCTGCGTATGGAACAGGAACGAGCTTGCGACGACTTCGTGTTGGCCGCGGGAACAAAGGCGTCTGAATACGCCGCTCATCTGACAGCGATTGCGAGGAGCACGCAGTCGGTCCGCATGTCTGCGCTGGCCGCCGCCACTCTCGCGATGGCGCGGCGCTCGCGAATGGAGAGCCGCCTCATGGCGATTCTCGATCCTGCGATTCAGCGATCTTCGGCGTTCTACGCGCGAGTTGCTTCGGCCGGAATGATGCTGCTGGTCGTGATGCCTCTCAGTGCTTTGCAGCTACGCTCATCGGGTGCGACCGCCGCAGTGGTGGTCGCGGAGGACGCGGGTGCCAGGAAATCCCACGATGCCGCGCTGCTAATAGCAGCGGCGCACGAGGGGCGAGTCGACGTTGTGCGGCATCTTCTCGATGAAGGTATCGATGTCGGCGCAACGTCCGGAGGGTGGAACGCGCTCGTTGCCGCCGCTCACGAAGGCAGGGTGAAGACAGTCGAGCTTCTTCTGAGTCGTGGTGCCGACGTGAACGCCGCGCCTGGGGGCCGGAGTGCACTCGCTGCCGCCGCTCACCAAGGGCGGCTGGATGTGGTGAAACTGCTCGCGGAACGAGGGGCCCTTGCATCAAAGGATGCGCGCAACAAGGAGGGTCGTTGAAACCGTCTGCAGCCGCACTGCTATCGATATGCGTCGCCGCGCTGAGGGCATTCGCCCAACAGCCAGATGCGCAGCAACCCGTCCCGAATTTCATCACACACCACGATGCACTCCAGAAATGGATCGCCGCCAATGCGATCGCGATCCGATCGATCGATCCGGCTGACGGGGATTTCACCGACCTGGAACCCCTGATGCAGGCGATCGGGTCCTCCCGCGTCGTGCAATTGGGCGAGCCGAGCCACGGTGCGGGTTCCGCGTTCGCGGCCAAAGTCCGGCTCATCAAATTCCTGCATCGGCGCATGGGGTTCGATGTCGTGGCCTGGGAGTCCGGTTTCTATGAAGTACGACTGACGCAGGCAGCGCTTCGGGGTGGCGAAGATCCCGTGCTGGCGGCACAGCGAGGAATCCTGACCGTCTGGTCGAACGCGGGCGAAGCCAGACCCCTGTTCGAGTATGTGAAAGCCAGTCAGAACACAACGCGCCCCATCGAGATGGTCGGGCTGGACATGAACGTTAGCGCTCCAGGGGTCGATGCGCGACTTGCAGCTGACCTTCGCTCATGGGTCGCCGCTCTAAGGGAGCCTGCACTACGCCGCGATCTCGCAAGGCTGGTCGACCGAGCCGCTGCCGCAAATGGGCGCCTGCGCGCACACGCCGTGGGGCGGGAGCGCAAGTGGTTCGAGGCGTTGAAGGCAGGGCTCGCCGGCAAGGAGATCGACGAGTCGATCGAGATCTGGGAGCGGGAAGAGGGTCGGAAACAGCGACCCACAAAGACCGATTTCGATGAGTTTCTGGCAGCGACCGACGGGCTGCTTCAGGCGATCCGCGGCAACCGAACGGCCTTTGAGGAAGTGCACAGTGCCGCAGAAACTGCGTTCATGGAGCGCGCGATCGAGAACCTGCGCGGCAGAGGCAGGCGGATATATAACGAGGAGCGGGCCGATCCCTTGCCGCAGAGCGTTCAAACGAGCCAATCATGGAACCTCCGCGATGGGTTGATGGCCGACAATCTGCGTTGGCTGATGCAGCAGGTCCATCCCGGCAGAAAAGTGATCGTCTGGGCCCACAATGCCCATTTGATGAATGCTTACTTCGCCGCGGACTGGCGCAGCGTGCACACGAAATCGCAGGCCGGCGGCATGAAACCGGCCGGGGCATCCGTGACCGAGTGGCTCAAGGACGATGTGTACACCATTGCAGTGACGACCTACGAAGGCGAGGAAGCGTGGGCCAACGGTCAGCGGCGTGCGCCAATCCTGCCAGCACCGGAAGGGAGCTTTGAGTCCCGTTTACACAGCTTGGGCAAGCCGCAACTGTTTGTGGATCTGCGTTCCGCGCGTGCAGAGAAAAAGCATCCGATGCACACGATGCATTCCCTGCGTGTCAGCGGCTACGGGCAACCTTCCGGCGAGTACGGGAACGACCGCGTGCCAGATCTGACCCGTGCGTTCGACGCCATTTTCTACATCGATCGCATGGCACCGGCCACGGCGCTGTGCCAGGGCAGGTGTACTGCGAGTACGCCGGCGTCAACTCCATGACCACGCAGCCGCGGCCGCCGCCGGTCTCCTGAAAGCCGATATCAAACCCGAGCGAAAGCATTGGGCGCACCGCGCCCAGCCGATTGTCGTTGGACCGCTGCCTGAGCCTTGTCGGCCGTGAAGCGCGATGCGGCCCCAGCTGCGAAAAAAGCCTGCCGGTGTGTCGGAATGGCTGTGGCCTGTTCGTCTTCAGGATATCCACGCCAATTTCTGCTGAGGAGCCGACAATGACGATCGCCACGACGCCCAGAATCACCGTCGAAACCACCGTCGCCGCACCCCTCGCGCGAGTCTGGGATGCCTATACGACGCCGGACGACATCAAGCAGTGGAACGCCGCGTCCGACGACTGGCACACCGTTGCGGCAACCGTAGACTTGCGCACCGGCGGCGCGTTCAGCTCTCGCATGGAGGCGAAGGACGGCAGCTTTGGATTCGACTTCGCGGGGACCTACACGAAAGTCGTGCCGCACAGCGTTATCGAATACGCGTTCGGAGATCGGCGGGCCCAGGTGCTGTTTCTCGACGAGCCTACGGGAGTCCGGGTTCAGGTCACCTTCGACGCGGAGTCGACCCATTCCATCGAGCAGCAGCACGACGGGTGGCAGGCCATCCTGAATAATTTCAAGCGGTATGTGGAAGCGATGTCGTGACGCGGCGGTGGGGCAGCGCCAGCCGTCAGGTGGGCACCGCTTGCGGCCTGGCGGACGCGCGCCGCAGGCCGATCATCAACGCCAGCATCAGGGCTCCCCACCAACCCATCGCGCCCCACCCCCTTTGCGACCGGTTACAGCGACTTCCGGAGCGACCGGCGCTGCCGTCATCGACAGAAGTGCCCGTGAGGGTCAGCGCGTTGGCTTTCCCGATCGAATGACGCTCGACGAACTCAAAGTGCGGCTGCTTGCTTCTCGCCATTTCGATATCGAAGCGAGCTCGTCGATGTATCGGCGATTGAGCTCGGCCAGCGTTATCGCGAAGCCTTTGCTCATCCGTGGCGACGGTCCGGCTTTGCTTACCGGCTCACCACAATGCTGGTTTGAGTGTCCGACGGGCCAAACTGATCCCTGCCAACGCCCTGGGGGGCGCTCGGAATTACGAGTTTCACCCAGACGGCATCCGGACCCTTGAAATACGAAGTCTCGGTCGCCTGGCGCAGGGCCTCGAGACTGTCCTGCTGCTTCCCGGAGGTCGCGTTGGTGAAACCAGGCAGCTCGAACACGACCCAGGAGTCTTTGGCCATCTCACTCAAGCTGATGGCCAGTTCCGGCCTTTCGGTCTTCACACGGATCTCGGTACCGGCGCGCACAGTGCTCTGGTTGGCCGTGATCCTGAAGTCCTTGCCATTGCGGCTCAGGACAATGGGCTGTTGAGGAGCCGCCGCGCGCGGAGGCCCAGCCGGCCGTGCTGGCGCAGACGCTGCTGACCTCAAAGCAACATCTTTCAGCGCAAGGCCGGCGCCTCTTGTGGGTCCTGGCCTCCTGATGGCGAACTGAATGCGCCCGATATCACCCTTGCACACCGACGCGTTCCAGGTGGGATGAACCTCGCAGCTGTCGTCCGTAGCGACGCTGTCGTTCTCGCCGTCGTGGATCAGAACATAGGAGTCAGGGATGCCGGTCGTCGAGCCATCCAGGTCGTGGATCGCCGCGGTCCGGTAGGCCACAGCACCCCGGTTGTCACTATCGAACCGGGGGTCGATTTTCGGAAAGTACACGGGCTTGGCGTTGACGAACTTCGCACCCTTGACGGTGTTTTCGGTGGTAACCCCGGCGCCCGTGAACAACAGCCATGAAAGCGCTCCTGATCCGCGCTGCTTGTTGTCCTGGAAATTCACGAACGTCGTGTTCACCACGTCATGACGGTAGTCGTAGTACTCATAGGCGTGGATTGGGTAATCCGGAATCAGAGGTTTCGGCAGGCTGCGGCCGTAGGCAGCTTCCTCCGGCGTCCTCGGGTTGCCGATGTTCTCGGTTTCGCCCACGAACAGCGAATCAACCACCAGCGAGGTAAACAAGTCATCGCCGAAGGAACCGGTTGAGTGCGTGAAACCAATGGCATTGTCTGCCGACTTCAGGTTCCTGAAGATGTGCATCTCGCCTCGGCCCCACACGCCGCCATTGCGGTTCTTGTAGGTGGTGAGATTCTCGAAGTGTGTCTCCACGCTCCTGCTGTTCGGGTCAGCAGGGTTTTCCTTGGGCATGTACGAGGGGCCGGCCAACCCGAAGACGTTTTCCACATTGATGTTCCGGTCGAACATGAACCCGTCGAAGCTGGAGTGGGCCGTGTTGTTCCTGAATTCGCGGAACCTGGTGCGGCGTGGCCAGATGTCCTTGGCGGTGTCCGTGCCCAGGAACGCGCCTTGAGGGTGCTCCGGCAACGACAACCAGAAACCATTCGCATCGGAGCCGGCGGCCACATTGTCGATGAAGGTGTTGTCCGGATTGGTGATCCAGTAAGCCGCCACCGTGTTGTCCGAAGGCAGCAGGGCGTCCTTGCCGGACATGCTGGCTTGCCGGATGGCTGCGCGATTCTCGTTCGTAAAGCGGTTCTCGCCGTTCGGGGCGAGATTGGTCGGCAGGCAGGGCTTGGTTGGATGGCACTTGATCTGGATAGCCAGGTTGCGCACGAACTCGTTGCCGTGCTCGATGCCGTCCTCCAGGAAGAAGCAGTGACCGACGATGTTGTAGGTCACGTTGTTTTCGACCCGCACGTCGTTCGTGCCATGCACGGTGACGCAGCGGTTGTAGGTGTCGTGGATGGAGGCGTTCTTGATGTACTGGCCCTTGCCGGCGTCGCCGACCAGATGCCAGTGGATGGGATAACGCGCAAGCTCCAGGTGCTGACCCATCCGATTGAGCTCGACGCCCTCGACGAACATCCTGCTCGTGACCATCGCCATGATGTGGCCGCCAAAGTGAGACTGCTCGGCGTCGGCCGAAGCCTGGATCTTGATGTTGCGTGTCAGCAGGCCCACTTCGCCGCGCTCGTCCACGTCGAAGGTGATCTTGCCGAAGTGCATGTAGTCGAGCGGCTTGTCCAGCGTGATCGTGTTGCCGCTGATGGCGGAGATCGTGCGTCGCTCGGCCTGCCTCGGATCGAAATCCGTCGAGGCGAGGACGATCTCGTCGCCGACCCGCCATTGAGCGGCGTTCAGTACTTCGATGGAGTTGCTGCCTGCCTCGGCGGTCTTCGCAAGCTTCGTCCAGGTGTTGGTGCGCTCACCGTGCAGGTTCAGGGTTCCGCCCGAGAGCATGATCCCGCGATCGCCCATGCCCATCAGCTGCTCATCTTTGACGTTGTTGGTGAGAGTGATGGTGGCCTTGTGCTTGTGGGGGACGGCCTCGGTGCCGATCGCCAGCTCGCCGTGGACCATGACCCACTCGGTGGTCAGCTCGAGGTCGGCGTTGTCCGCGAAGGTGAGCTTGCCATTGATGGTCACACCGCCCAGTGGCGGCGGACTGACGTCGAGGATCACTTCCTTGCCTGCGGGAATGGTGACCTTGTCACCTGCGCGGGGCACCTTCTTGTCCGGCCAGCTGGCGCGATCCGACCAGCGCGTCGCCTTGGCTGCCGGCGCTCCTGCGTTCTGGGCCTGGACGACGGCGAACACGCCGCCGAGCAGGACCGCCGGAACCATCGATGCAAGAAGGACCGAGCGAGACCTTCCACTCATGCCGAACACCCCCCGTGATCTTTTGTATTTGAGCCCAATTTCCGTGAGGGGCAGGAGATTATTAGCGCGGCTATCCAGCGTCCGGCCAGAGCGATTCGCGGCCGAAGAAGACTCCCTCTCCGTACAGGTTGACGGCCGGCCAGCGGCCTGTTCTATACTTCGAATATAGTCGAAATATGGAACGACGATGAACACGAAGCAGGCTGTGGAGGCATTGGCGGCTTTGGCCCACGAGCACCGGCTTGGGGTGTACCGGCTGCTCGTCGAGGCGGGCCCGGAAGGGCTGAACGCCGGGGCGATTGCCGGCCGCCTGAAATTGCCCCCGTCATCGCTCACATTTCATCTGCAGCAGCTTCATCGCGCGGGCCTCATCAGGCAGGAGCGAAATAGTCGTCAGCTCATCTACTCGGCCGATTTTGAGGCCATGAATGGACTCGTTGGCTATCTGACCGAGAACTGCTGCGGTGGGGTGTTCTCGTGCGGTGTCGGGTGCGCGCCGGAGCCTGCCGTCAGGAAGGCATCGAAGAAGCCGACCAGGGCGGCGTGAGGATCCACGGCGATGCGCATTGTCGAAATTCACGCTCGGCCTGCTCGTCAGGCAGCGGTGCGCCTGCTCGAGGCAGCCGGACTGCCCGTCGAAGACCTCACCGACGACCACATGGCGCACTTTTACTTCGTGGGGCCTGCGACGAAACCGACTGGACTGGTCGGCCTCGAGCTGTGCGGCGGCACCGCGTTACTGCGATCTCTCGTTGTCGCTCCCGAATTGCGCAGCGCTGGCCTGGGTCGCTTGCTTGTCGAGCGGGCGGAGAGTCATGCCCGGGCGCATGGCGCTTCTTCCATGTTCCTGCTCACGACGACTGCGGAGTCCTTCTTCCGCCATCTGGGCTACGCGAGCGCGGATCGAGCGAGTGCGCCTCCAGAGATCCGCGCCACCCGCGAGTTCGCTTCGATCTGCCCGGCGAGCTCCGCATTCCTGACCAAGCAACTCTGAAGCGAGGTTCCTCATGAAACGCCTGCATGTCCATGTCAGCGTCGACGACGTCGCGAAGTCCGTCCAGTTCTACAACACGCTGTTCGCAGCCGAGCCGGTTGTTCGAAAGGACGACTATGCGAAGTGGATGCTCGAGGATCCGCGCGTGAATTTCGCCATCAGCAAGCGCGGCGGCGAAGCGGGTATCCGGCACCTTGGCATCCAGGTCGAGGATCGCGCGGAGCTCGCGGACGTGTATTCGCGGCTACGTCGCGCAGAGGCGCCGGTGCTGGAGGAGGGAGCCACGACCTGCTGTTACGCGAAGAGCGAGAAGAGCTGGATCGAAGACCCGCAGCGCATTCAGTGGGAGACATTTCTTACGACGGGTGAAAGCACCGTCTACGGGTCTGATCCAGTAGTCGAAGCAAAGACGCGCTCCTGCTGCGCGCCGAACAAGGCTGCGTAATCGCAATGAGGGATCGTGTGCTCAACGTCCTGTTTCTCTGCACCGGTAATTCGGCGCGAAGCATCCTCGCGGAGCAACTGCTCAACCACTGGGGGAAGGGAAAGTTTCACGCGTTCAGCGCAGGGAGTCATCCGAAGGGCCAGGTGCATCCCATTGCGCTCGCTCTCTTGCAGCACATGAACTTGCCGACGGACGGTCTTCGGAGCAAGAGCTGGGACGAGTTCGCTCGACCGGCCGCGCCGCCCATCGATTTCATCTTCACCGTCTGCGACAACGCGGCGGGAGAAGTGTGTCCGGTCTGGCCGGGTCGGCCCATTACGGCGCATTGGGGTATCGAAGATCCGGCAGCGGTCGAAGGATCGGAGTCGCAGAAGTGGGCCGCCTTTCGCAAGGCGTTCCACGAGCTCGAACGTCGGATCAAGGCTTTCACCAGTCTGCCGTTGCAGGCTCTCGAGGGCGCGAAGCTAAAGGAACATCTGGATGCGATCGGTCGAACCAGCGGGGCGACACGGCCGTGACACTGTCGCGGCGCCTTTCGGCTGAGGTGCTGGGCTCGGTGTTGCTCACCGCGACCGTCGTAGGCTCGGGAGTCATGGCGGAGAGGTTGTCGGGCGGGAACCTCGCCGTTGCGCTCCTGGCTAATACGGCGGCGACGGTCGCGGTGCTGGGTGTGTTGATCACGCTGCTGGCACCCGTGAGCGGCGCTCATTTCAATCCGATTGTGAGCATTGTGATGGCGATTCGGAGACAGCTCTCGTGGTCCGACGCGGGGGCTTACGTTCTCGCACAGGTCGCTGGTTGCTGCTCGGGCGCGTTACTCGCGCACGCCATGTTCGGGTTGCCGATCCTGCAGGCGTCGGTTCACGTGCGCACCGGATATGGCCAGTGGCTCGCGGAGTTCGTAGCATCGTTTGGATTGCTGTTCGTGGTTCTAGCCCACCGTCGCGAGCACAACGTGGCCTGGCTGGTTGCCGCATGGATTGGCGCGGCGTACTGGTTTACGGCATCGACCTCCTTTGCGAATCCGGCGATCACGATCGCCCGGTCCGTCAGTGACACCTTTGCCGGAATCCGTCCGATCGACGTGCCGGCGTTCGCCGGCGCTCAGTGCCTCGGTGCCCTTGCGGCACTCGTGATAACCACAAAGCTGTTTGGGACGGAGCCGGTTCGGGCAGCTAGTCGGGCTGAGCCCGTACAATCAACATTGACCGACTAGGGAGAAGTTGTGGCTGGGCGAAAGTCGCGCTCCCCACGCAGTCATGTCGTCCAGGCGCAGTTGGGCAAACTCCCGGTGACCGCCGACGACGGTCAGCCCGCGGAGGCCGGAGAGCGTTGGGCAGCGCTGAGGAGTTTTTATTTCACCTGCTCGACAAGCCCCTCAACGGGCCGGAGTTCGTTCGCAAGGCGAGGCTGAGCTGGGCTCATCGCAACCGCGTCGCGCTGCCCCCGATCGACGCCGTGCTTGCTCAGCGAACCCACGCGGACCCACTGACGATCGCTCGGTCCGTCTCGCTGTCAGCGACTAAAGCGGCGATCGGACCAAGCGCGATCAGCAGCAACCCGCCCCAGAGTGTGACGGGGTGAATGCGTCTGCGAGCAAACCAGTTGTGTAAGCCGAGTGCGATGACAAATGCTGCTGAAGCACAACTCTTCATGGGCAATCGTGCAGCGGCTGTGGCGGCGGCGCTCGACTCTCTCAACTTGCCGCCGGAGCTGCGTTGTGGGCGTTTGGGGAATGCGCGCGCGGCGACCTCGATGCCAGCCGCAGGAAATGGGCGGCGTCGCTGTTCCGGACAGCGCTGCCCGCCGTCGCGACGTTCACCTCACCGCGCGCCTGGGCTTTTGCTCTCCTCGGGCTGAGCTCGTACGCCGAGGCGGTCGATCTCGATCCGGGATCTCGCGAGTGCCGGCATCTGCTTGCTGAGCGGCTCATGACGATATTGTCTTCTGTCGAGACACGTGATTGGGTCTGGTTCGAGAAAGGACTCTCTTACGACAACGCGAGGCTTTCCCAAGCGCTCATCGTCACGGGCGTCTCGACAGGCGTGCCGTCGTACGTCGCCGCCGGGTTGAGATCCCTGCGTTGGCTGATGGGTCTGCAGACCACTGTGGCGGATCTTTTTCGGCCGGTAGGCTCGCACGGGTTCGGTGACGTGCTGAGTCCCCCGCGAGCTTTCGACCAACAGCCGCTCGAGGCCGCCGCGACCGTGGCCGCGTGCTGCGCAGCCTGAGATGGAAGTGGGGCAGTGCACCGGCTTCCAGGTGTGCCGCGATCAAGGTCTGGGCGGTATATCTGCCTGCCGCCTCCCGTGTGTGGCGGCAGGCATCCGATGCAGCGAAGTCAGCGCATCCGCAACTCCATCCGCCGCCGAACTCATACCGAACGCGAAAGCGCTCGCCGGACATTGCAGTGAAGCTAAGTCGTTCGAAACGCCAAAGCTGTCGGCGCATGCTGGCGCCGGTCTTTGCGGCCTTTGTTCGAAGGCAAGCGAGTCGACGCCAATTCGACTTAATTACCTCCCGTGTCGGCGATTTAAGGCTCTGCTTCCGGGTGTCGCCTTTCAGGTCATGAGGGCGCGAAGACACTGACGGCGTCGCTCTCGAGAACCACCACCAGGAGTATCAAATGCTTAGTCTTCACACGAACGCTGCGGCACTGTCCTCGCAGAATTCCGTCGGCAACACCCAGCGGGCGCTGACCACGTCGCTCACGCGTCTCGGCACCGGCTATCGCGTCAATTCGGCGATGGACGACGCCGCGGGCCTGCAGATCGCGGTTCGCCTGCAGGCGCAGACCCAGGGCATGGCCGTCGCGCAGAAGAACACGCAAAACGGTATCTCGATGATGCAGACCGCCGAAGGCGCGTTCGACGAGCTGTCGAACGTGCTGTTGCGTATGAAGGACCTCGCGACCGAAGCGTTCACGGCGTCTTCGACGGCCGATGACAAGGCGGCGCTGCAGGCCGAGTTCGACGCCTTGGGCCAGGAGCTGGGCAACATCATGAAGAGCACGGCGTTCGGCGGCCAGACGCTGTTCAGCGCAGACGGCACCGCGGTGCCGACTGCCGCGGCAGGCATCTTCGGCACGGCGGGCGGCATTACCTTCCAGATCGGTGCCAGCGCCAACGAGACGATGACTGTCGACACCGAGACCAGCCTCGGCGACGTGGTGGCCTCGCTCGGCGCGGTCAGCACGAACTATGCGGCGACGGCGCCCGGCACGGAGCTGACGGCTGGCACGAACGCGGTCATCACCAGCATCAACGACGCGCTCACGGACGTCGGCACGCTGCGCGCCCAGCTCGGTGCGGCCTCGAACCGTCTCGACCACGTGTACAACAACCTCGGCAACATGATGGCGAACACCACCGCGTCGCGCGGTCGCATCATGGACGTCGACTACGCGTCCGAGACCTCAAACTCGACGGCGCAGCAGCTCCTGCTCCAGGCGGGCACCTCGGCCCTCAAGCAGAGCAGCAGCCTGTCGCAGCTCGTGATCTCCCTGATGCAGTAATCGCCTCACGGCGAAAATTAGCGGCAAACCCGGGGCCGGCCGCGCACGCAGCCGGCCCCTTTCTTTGGGAAAGTGAGTGAGCGTGGATCGACTCCCCGCGATCGGGCGCACCCTGGCAATCCCGTCTTCCACGCTGGACCGGCGCAAGCTGCCATCGTCGGGCGAGAACGTGCTGCTGGTCTATGCGGAGTCCGTCGGCGAAGACATTCTCGTCACGACGGCGAACGGCTTGTCGCTGCGGCTCGCGGGGCTCGGTTGGCTCGCGTCGGAGCTGAAAGCCGGTGACACGTTGCCGGTTCGTGTGGTCTCTACGCAGCCCACGCTGGAACTGGAGTTCACTGCGCCTGTGCGGAACACGAGGCCAGCGAGCCCTGCCGATGCGGGCATGAGCTCGCGCGATCCGATGAGCCAGCACGCAGCGATGCGCCTCGATCAGGCGGAGCTGCGGACGATCTCGTGGCGACCGCCCGATCCGGCAGTGCTGGGCGCCGCGTGGCGCACGCTTGCTCAGGAGCGATGGTCGCAGACGTCCTCGCACATCGACCCCTGGACGACGCCGGTGTATGCCTGGAGCGGCATCAGCATCACACTGCGAATCGTCGAGGAGGAGGACCATCCACCTCTGCCGCGCGCGCCCCGACGTCGGCGCGGCATCGCTTTGCTCCTCGAGCTGGTGCACCCGACGCTGGGTCACATCAGCATTCACGTTCAAGGCTCGGCGCAAGGCATTCGCCTTTCACTCGTCGTGGCAGAGGAATCTTCGGTGGAACGGGTGCGCGAGCGCTTGCCCGCAGTGGGCGCGGGGCTCGCTCATGCCAACTTGAGACTGGCACACGTTTCCGTTGCGTGCGGCGAGACGCCGCCCGCGAGGCTTCCCGACACGCTCTTCGTCACCCAAGCGCTTTCACCCAGCTTGTTTCGCTCGGCGGCGGAAATCGTCGTCGCGGTTATCCGAGGGAACCGATGATGCTGACGTCCCGCTGCTCCGGAATCTCGTTGTAGGAGAGCACGGCGAGCCCCGGCGCAAACAGCCGCGCATAGCGCGACAGCAGCGGGCGGATCTGCGGCATGACGAGCAGCAGAGGCGTGGCGCCCTGGCGCTTCATCTGCTCGCGCACCATCGGCATGTTGACCTGGAGCTGCGAGAGCAGGTTGGGGTCTACCGGGTAATTGTCCAGCGCGATCTTGCCCGCGGCGCTCGCCTGGTTGAGCGAGCCGAGCAGCATGTTTTCGAGCTCGCTGCTGAGGTTGAACACTTTCATCTCGCTCGACTGCCCCACGAGCGATGCGACGATCTGCCGGCGCACGGCGCAGCGGACTTCCGCTGCGAGCAGGATCGGGTCCTTCGTCGTTTCGCTGGCCTCGAGCAGCGTGGTGGCGATCGGCACAATGTCCTTCAGCGACACGTTCTCGGCAACGAGCAGCCGGAACACTTTCAGGAGCTGGCTGTGCGTGAGGGCCTTCTCGACAGCCGCAGCGAGCTTCGGTGCCACGGCCGCCAGGCGTTCGAGCAACGCGGGCACATCCTCGTGCCTCAACAACTCCGCCATGTGATCCCGCATCAGCTTCGAGACGTGGGTCGCGATCACCGTTGCGGGATCGATGACCTGATAACCCAGCCCGAGCGCATTCGCGCGGGTTTCCGCGGTGATCCACACGACCGGCATTCCGTAAGCGGGTTCCACGCCGGGAATGCCATCGAGCTGCCCGTAAACTTCGCCGGAAGCGAGCGCCATCAACTTGTCCGGGAACACTTCTGCCTGTGCGATCACCGTGCCGTTGAGGAGCACGGCGTACTGCGAGGGCTTCAATGAAAGATTGTCGCGTACGACAACCGGCGGCAGCAGCACGCCCATCGATTCACTGAGGCCCTGCCGAACGCCTTTCACTCGCTTCGTGAGCGGGGCGCCTTGCGCCGGATCCAGCAGACCTGCGAGCTTGTACCCCACCGTGACGGCGAGCGGCTCGACGAACGGCAGGCTGCGCCAGTCCGGTTCCGGTGCGGGCTCGATGGCCAGCGCGGCTTGAACCGCTGCGGTGTCGGACGCGGGCTTTGTCGCGTCCCGCTTGCTCATGCGCCAGCCGGCAACGCCGAGCACGCCTGAGAAAGCGAGGAACGTGAACCAGGGCATGCCCGGGATCGCACCGAGCACGAGCATCATGCCCGCCGCGCCATACAGCACGCCCGGCGAAGCCAGCATCTGCGCGCCGACCTGCTTCTCGAAGTCGCCGGAATCGCTGACGCGCGTGACGATGATGGCGGCCGCAGCCGACAGCAGCAGCGCCGGAATCTGCGCCACGAGGCCGTCGCCGATGGTCAGCAAGCCGTATAGCCGGAACGCATCCGCGAACGACAGGTCGTGCATCATCGCGCCGATCGCGACACCGCCGATCATGTTGATCAGCAGCACGAGGATGCCGGCGATGGCATCGCCGCGCACGAACTTGGAGGCGCCGTCCATCGCGCCGTAGAAGTCGGCTTCCGAGGTCACTTCGCGGCGGCGCTGCTGGGCCTGCTCCTGGTTGATCAGGCCCGCATTCAGGTCCGCATCGATCGCCATCTGCTTGCCGGGCAGGGCATCGAGGGTGAACCGCGCGGCAACTTCCGAGATGCGTTCGGCGCCCTTCGTGACCACCACGAAATTGATGATCATCAGGATGACGAACACCACGAGGCCGACGACGAAGTTGCCGCCGATCACCACGTGCCCGAAGGCCTCGATCACATGGCCGGCCGCGTGCGTGCCTTCGTGGCCGTTCAGCAGCACCACGCGTGTGGAGGCAACGTTGAGCGTCAGGCGCATCAACGTCGCTGCGAGGATCACGGTGGGGAACACCGAGAAATCGAGCGGTCGCCGGTTCGTCACGCTGACCAGCACGACGATGAGCGCCAGCACGATGTTGAACGTGAACATCACGTCCAGCACGAACGGCGGCAGCGGCAGCATGATCATCGCAAGGACGGCGAGCAGGAAGACTGGCACCGCGAGGCGATGGCGCTGGAGAACGGCGAGGAGAGTCGTCATGGTCGGGATCTCGTCAGGAAGACAGGTGCCGGGGGACCAGAAGGTCCGAGGGCAAATTGGGTTGAACCGGGCGGCGGCCCGCCCGGAAAGCGTGAATCTGCATCACGTAGCTCAGCACGCGCGCCACGGCCGCGTAGAGCGCGGCGGGAATCTGCTGATTCACCTGGCTCGTGTTGTAGATAGCGCGCGCCAGGGGCGGCAACGGGACGACCTCGATGCTGTGCTCGGTGGCCACACTCTTTATATACAGGGCCAATTCGTCGATCCCTTTCGCGACGACGAAGGGGGCCGAAGCGCGCTTTTCGTCGTACTTCAGGGCGACCGCGTAATGCTCGGGGTTCACGATGACGACGTCGGCCTGCGGAACCGTCTTGCGCACGCTGCGCCGGGCCATCTGGGTCTGAAGCTGCCGGATACGCTGGCGCACCTCCGGCCGGCCTTCGGTCGTCTTGTGCTCTTCCTTGACTTCCTGCTTGCTCATGCGCTGACCGCGCAGGAACACGAAGCGCTGCACGGGGAGGTCGATGAGCGCGAAAACAAACAGCACTGCGCAGAGTGCGAGCGTGCCATTGAGCATGAGCCGCGCTCCGGCGGGGATCGCTTCCTGGAGCGGCAGCGACTGCAGTCTCAGATACGAGACGATGCTCGAGCGCGATACGAAATAGAGCACGACGACCAGCACGCCCGCCTTCAGGAACGCGGTGAGCGTTTCGATGAAGTGCTTCATCGTGAAGACGCGCGAGAAATAGGAGAGAGGGCTCAGCTTGCCGAGGCGCGGCATCAGCGAGGCGCCGCTCAGGACCCAACCCCCAGGAAACAGGGAAGCGATACTGCTCGCGAGAGGCACCACGAGCAGTGGCAGGATCATTTTCGCGAGCAGCAGAAGGGTTCCGGCAAAGAGCTGCGACCACGCGTTGTCCATGACGCCATCGCCCCGCAGCGTCCTGAAGCCGTGTGCGAAGAGAGAACGGAAGTCCTCCAGGTAGTAGGGCGTCAGCCAGACGATGAGCTGCAGGCACACGAGAATCCCGACCACGCCGGCCCAGTCACGCGAGCGCGGAACCTGACCCTGCTCGCGGGCCTTGCGCAGCTTCTGCGGTGACGCTTTCTCTGTCCTGGCGGCTTCGTTCTGCTGGGACATGCGCTATCTCATGCTTTGTTCCAGCAGTGCGAGCACCTGGTTCGTGAGCCGCACGAAGTGGCCGGGCAGGGCGCCGGTGAGGTGCAGGAGCACGAACAGGCCGAACAGGGTCACCACGGAGAATCCGAGCGAGAACAGGTTCAGTGCCGGTGCGACGCGGTTGAGGAATCCGAATCCGAGCTGCACCACCAGCGAAGAGAAGATCACCGGCAGCGCGAGGAGCAGCGCCGCGGAAAAGACCCACGCCACCTGCCACGCCACGCTGCTCAGCTTCGTGAGGTCGACGCCCGCATCCACGGGCCATGCATGGAAGCTGGCGCCCACGACTCCGGTCAGCACCAGGTGACCGTCGATCGAAAAGAAGACGAGGATGGACAATATGTACACGATGGCGGAAATCACATCCGACGAGGCCCCGCTCATCGGATCGTTCATCGCGGCCATGGAGAGGCCGGTCTGCGAGGAAGCGGTAAAGCCCAGCACCGCCATGGTCGCCATGACCAGATGGAAGGCGAGCCCGAGAACGAAACCGATGAGCACCTGTGCGCCTGTCGCGACGATCGCATGTAACGACATCGGCTCGATGGCCGTGGCAGGCTGCCCGAACGGCATCATGATCACGGCCAGCACGAGCGACAGCAGCACACGTACCGAGATCGGAACCATGTTCTCGCCGACGATCGGCGACGCGCTGAACATCCCGAGAATGCGACAGAACGGCCACCAGATCGCGGTGAGCAGGGTGGGCAACTGGCCAAGCACGAGCTCCATGGCGCGACCGCGGCTCGACCTAGTGGACGAGCGTCCCCGCCCGCTGGAACACCGAAACGCAGTATTCCATGAGGAGCCGCACCATCCAGTGGCCCGCGATGGAGATCGTGAGCAGCGTGATCAGCAGACGTGGCAGGAAGCTCATCGTCTGTTCGTTGATCTGTGTCGCAGCCTGGAATAGACCCACGAGCAGACCGACGATGAGCCCGGGCAGCACCAGAACGGTGACCAGCAGCATCACCAGCCGCAGGCTTCCGCTGATCAGCTCCACTGCGATGTCGGAAGTCACAGTGCGCTCCTCAATAGGCCTGGACGCTGCTGACCAGCGTGCTCACCGTGAGCGTCCAGCCGTCCACGAGCACGAACAGCAGGAGTTTCAGCGGCAGCGAGATGACGAGCGGCGACAACATCATCATGCCCATCGCCATGAGCAGCGACGATACGACGAGGTCGATGACGAGGAACGGGATGAACAGCATGCAGCCGACCTGGAACGCCGTCTTCAGCTCGCTCAGCACGAAGGCGGAGAGCTTCACGGGAAAGCTGTGCTGGGCAGGGTCCGTAATCGCATCCTCACCGGCGAGGTGCGCGATCTGCGCCAGCGCCGGTTTGTGAGTCTGCGCCAGCATGAAGCGGGAGAGGGGCGCCTCTGCCGCCGCCAGCGCCTGGGTGAGCGTGATCTTTTCCGCGTCGAAGGGCGCGACCGCGTTGTTCCAGATCTCGGTGCCCACGGGGCGCATGACCAGCATCGTCAGGATGAGTGCGACGCCGGTCACAATTCGATTCGGCAGGCCCTGCTGCAGGCCGAGCGCCTGTCGCAGCAGCGACAGCACGATCACGAACCGCGTGAAGCTGGTCATCATCAGCACGAGCACGGGCAGCAGCCCGAGCAGCGTCATGATGATGAGCACCTGCGTCTTCACGGTGAACTCCGTGGACGCACCGTTGCTGGTCGTGCCGATGATCTCGATGGGCGCAGCGCCCGCCGCGTGCGGCCACAGCAGCGTCAGGGCGAGCAGAACCAGGGCCGTGCCGAAGCATGCCCTGGCCCGCGTCCTCCAGGCGCTCATGACGTGAGCGAGCCCAGATCGAGGTCGGCCAGCTCCAGCACCTTGAGGCCGTAGTTCTCGCCGCTCACCACCACTTCCGCGCGGCCGATGGGCGTGCCATTCACCTTGATGACGAGCGGCTCGCCAGCGAGCGTGTCGAGCTCGACGACGCTGTTGGGATTCAGATTGGCCAGATCGAGCAGCGAGATCTTCGCTGCGCCCACTTCGAGACTTAGCGTGACGGGAATCTTGCGCATCATCTGCGAGAAATCGCGTCGGGGGCGTGCCGGTGTGGCCGGGGTTTCGACCCCTTCGTCATCGAGGCGATCCGGGAGCTCGCCGAACAGGGAGTCCACCGCGGCATTGTCTTGGGGGAGGCTCACAGACATCTACTCCATATCTTCGAAAGCGGTCAGGCACAGCTTGCCTTTGTGTTCCGCCACGCTGGCGGAAAACAGCCGCGAGTCGCCGACCATCACGTCGGCCCGGGACAGGCTGACCGGGATCACATCGCCGATCTGCAGATCCATCACTTTCCCGAGCGGCAGCTCCTTTTCGAGCAGGCGCGCGGTCATCGTGAGGTGCAGTCGTGCGGGCAGCGGCGGGCTGTGGGTGGGGCCGACACCACGCGCCGGACGCGCCTGACTGCGCTGGGGTGCCAGCCCGGCCAGCAGACGTGCTACCCATGTCTCATCGAGAAGGAACCGGAGAGTCCCGGAGACGTTGCGCGCAGGTTCGGCTACCGAAACTTGCAACGTCCACCCACTTTCGGCGGGAAATTTCGCGGGCGTGTCGAGCATCTGCAGCTCGCCTGTCGGCGCGGTGGGCGGCGGCAGCAGCGATTCGATGGTGCGCGCCACTATATTGACGAGCTGCGCGCCCAACATTGAAGCAAGGCGCTCTTCGCTCGCGGTTTCTGGTTCGATCTCCTCACCATCCGGCATGCCATAGCGATATCGCTGGATTCGCAGCACGATCTCACGGCTTATTGCGAACCCGATGCAGCCGCTGTCTGCACCGAATGTGAGCGAGCGCTGCGGTGGCGGTACTAAGGAGTGAGTGAGCTCCGCCCCGCCGATCTCGAAACCCGCGCGATAGCGGCGGTTGAAACGGACACGGAAGTATTCGCTGATCTCGTCGCGAATCTGCGAAGTGAAGCGGTCTGTCAAATGAACCGGCCTGCCCAGCGTTCGGGCATCGAGTACTCGATGGACTTTGTTCGTTGCCATGTGCAAGGCCATCCGGCCGGTGTCGCTGTCATCCGTGCGATCTTATCGCCGGCTGCGGAAAAATCTTGAGTGATGCAGGTGTCAATGTCAGAAAGCGGACATAGCGGTTTCAACGGCAACAGCGCGGTGTCTCCAGGAAGAGCAACCAAAGTTGATACAGATGTCGGACAACGAGGCGCGGTCGAGTTGTGAACTACTGCTTCCTTTCCGATTTTGGTCTTCGTCGCCGCTTGCCGACAGTCGAAAGTCGGTGCTAACGTGTTTCGCAAAGGGCACACCCGAGCGAAAGCCGGGGTCGCAAAGCCTCCGATCTAACGTCCGCACCAGTGCGGACCACGATAGCGGGGTTGCCAGGCTCGAATGCCTTGGGTCGCGCGAGCGACCGGCCAGCGTGAGCACACGTCTCACGTTCGCCCATTCGAGAGCTGTCATGTCGTCTCTTCCGTCCGGAAGAACGATAGCGGCCCCCCTTTGCCTGCGGCGGCGTGTGTTCCCTCGATGACAGTTGAAGTTGAAGTGAATGATCGTCATGGGTGACGCAATGATGGCCTCGATTCGTGCGGCAGCGGCGCGGATCCAGGCGGATGCGGAAGTTCTCGCCAGACCGGTGGCGGCGCAGGAATCGGCAGCCGATGAGGCTGCGGCAGATGGTGCGAGCGCGGGCGGATTCGCGGACAGCCTTCGCGATGTGATCCGGGAAGTCGATGCGCAGGACCGCCTGGCCGCAGAAAAGATGGAGGCGGTGGACTCGGGGCGCAGCGACGACCTCGTGGGCGCAATGCTCGCGAGCCAGCAGGCCAGCCTGTCTTTCTCGATGCTGATGCAGGCGAGGAACAAGGTCGTGGGCGCGCTGGACGAGCTTATCAAGCTGCAACTGTAGAGCCCCGGAGCATCTTCACTTGATGAATCGGCTGAAACAGATCGCCGCACGCGTGCGTGCAAGCCGCCTGCCGCTGCCCAGTGCGAACTTCCTTCGCAGCCTGCTGCCGCTCATGCTGGTCGCAGGCGGCATCACTGCGCTCGTCATGCTGTACCTCTGGCGCGATCAGTCGGAGTACAAGCCGCTGTTCGGCGCGCGCGAGAACGTGCCGGCCGCGGAGATGATGTCCGCGCTCGATGGCGCAGGCATCTCGTACCGGGTTCATCCCGACAGCGGCCAGGTCATGGTGCGCGACTCCGAGGTCGGGAAGGTGCGCATGTTGCTCGCCTCGAAGGGCGTGGTGGCGAAACTGCCCGCCGGACTCGAGCTCGTCGACAACGACGATCCGCTCGGTGTGAGCCAGTTCGTGCAGGACGTGCGCTTCCGCCGCGGTCTGGAAGGCGAGCTCGCCCAGAGCATCATGACACTCGCGCCGGTGGAGTCCGCGCGTGTGCATCTGTCGATTGCGAAGTCCTCATCGTTCGTCGTCAGCGACGGCGAGAAGAGCTCCGCGTCGATCGTGGTGGCGCTGAAACCGGGCACGGAGCTCGGGCCGGAACAGATCGCGGCGATCGTCAATCTCGTGGCCGGCAGCGTTGCGGGGCTCGATCCGCAGCGGGTGACGCTGGTCGATCAGGCGGGGGAATACCTGTCCGCGCGAGTCGACCTGTCCGAAGGCTTCGAAGCCGGGCAGGGCAAGGACGCGGCCCGCTACTATCAGGATCAGGCGCGCAGGAATGTGCGCGAGCTGCTGGCACCGGTGCTGGGCCAGCAGAACTACAAGATGAGCGTCAGCGCGGAGGTCGATAACGACCGCGTGAAAGAAACTCGCGAGGAGTACGGCGACGACCCGAAAGTCACCAACGAAGTGCTCCGGCAGGAGCTGGACCGGGACGCCATCGCGCTCGGGGTGCCGGGCTCGCTGAGCAATCGACCTGTCGATATCACCCCACCCGATCCGAGTGCCACAGACAACGCCTCGCAACGGAACGCGACCACGCGCCAGTACGCGTACGACCGCAGCGTCACGCAGGTTGAACGCAGTCGCGGCCGGCTGAAGAAGCTGAATGTCGCGGTGGTGCTCAACAGCGCGGCTGCACCCGGTGGTGCGGCGACGTGGAGCGCCGCAGACATGTCCAATATCGAGAACATGCTGCGCAGTGGCCTTGGAATCGATGCCTCGCGCGGCGACACACTGGTGGTGTCCGCCCTCGCATTCCCTAAGGCGCCTGTTCCGCCGGTGTGGTGGAAGCAGCCGGATAACCTCATCGATATCGGCTCGTGGCTGCTTTACGCGCTCGGGCTGCTGCTCGCGTTCTTCATCGTCGCGCGTCCGCTCATGAAGATCGCGCAACAGCGACTCGCGGTCGTGCCGCCGTTACCGGGAATGGAGGTCAGGGAGAAAACCGCTGAAGCCGCGGTGCTCTCGGGTGCCGACAAACGTTCCGCCGCGCGTGTCGCGTCGGCGCCGGCGCCGGGCGGAGCGATCCCCGTCGGCCCATTGCTCGATGACTACGACTTGCCGCCGTCCGGCTCACCGGTCGACGTGATGGTGGACCACCTGAAGGTACTCGCGGCTAAAGAGCCGGAACGGGTTGCCGAAGTGGTGAAGCAGTGGGTGCAGAAGAATGTCCGAGCCGAATAGCGTAGCCGTATCTGTTCAGGGAGCGGTCACGACTCCACTGGAGCGGGCCGCGATCGTGCTCCTCAGCATGGGTGAAGAGCCGGCCGCGGCGGTGCTCCGATGCCTTTCGCGCCAGGAGCTGCTGGAAGTAACCCAGGTGATGTCTCGCATGAGCGGTATCAAAGTCGAGTCGGTGCGCACTTCGCTGCAGCGATTCTTCGACGATTACCGCGAGCAGAGCGGCGTGCACGGCGCCTCGCGCACCTATCTCAAGCGCTCGCTCGACCTCGCGCTCGGCGCGGATGTCGCGGAGAGCGTGCTCAATAGTATCTATGGCGATGCCATCCGCCCGAAGATGGCGCGACTGCAGTGGGCCTCGCCCAAGTGGATCGCGGAGCGCATCAGCCACGAGCATGTGCGCATGCAGAGCGTGTTCCTCGTGTTCCTGCCGTCGGAGATAGCGAGTGAGGTCGTGTCGGCGCTGCCGGACGATCGCCGCGAGGTCGTGCTCCTCAACATGGCGCGCTTGCGCGATGTGGACCGCGAGCTGCTGATCGAGCTCGACGAGCTGGTCGATCGTTGTCTGGAGAGTCTCGGCCTGCAGAGCACCTCCGTGGCCGGCGCCCGCCAGGTCGCGGAGATCCTGCATCGCCTGCCGGGCAATCGCTGGCAGACGCTCGAGAATCTGCGCAGCTCCGATGCGCTCGCCATGGACGAGATCGAACGCAGCATGTACGACTTTTTCATCCTGTCGCGCCAGAGCGAGGCCGTGCTGGTCCGGATCATGGACGACGTGCCGATCGAGGAGCTGGCCATTGCGCTCAAAGGCGCCGAGCCCGCGATGCGCGAGGCTCTGCTGCGGGCCATGCCGCGCCGTCAGGCGCAGGCATTCGAGGACACGATGCGCCGGACCGGCCCCGTGCCTCGCAGTCGCATCGAGCAGGCTCGCCAGGGAATCATGGCGCGCGTGAAGGCGCTTCGCGATTCAGGCGAGATCGAACTACAGCTGTTCGCCGAGCAGGTCGTCGAGTGAGCAGCAACACGCGCTGGCGTCCGCATCGATTCGCACCGCTGACGGAGCTTGCGGGCACGGAGGCGTGGCAGGCCGGTGTGCCGGCCCACATGTCCGCGCAGATGCAGGCCGCCACATCGGAAGGTTTCCAGCGCGGCATGGATCGCGGTTACCGCGAAGGCCACGAGAGCGGCCAGCGCGACGGATTTACGAAAGGCCTGGCGGAAGGCCGCGAGCAGGGCCGGCGCGAAGGAGCAGAGCAGGCGTTGCAGGATGCGCGGGCACGCTTCGAAAGTCTCTCGCTCCCGATCGAATCGATGCTTGCAGCGCTGCAGGGCCTGCAGGACGACTATCAGGCCGCGCTTCGTAAGGAGGTGGTGGATCTCGTGGCACGCGTCGCGCGCGAAGTCATTCGCTGTGAGCTCGTGCTTCAGCCCGGTCAGCTTCTGACGCTCGTGGACGAGACGCTGGCCACGATGCCCGGCACCTCGAGACGCGAGACGCAGATCGTCCTCAACAACGAGGATCTCCAGCGCATTCGCGAGATCGCTCCGGAGCGGGCGACCCGCTGGAATCTCGTGGGCGACCCGCACCTCGAGTCAGGCGAGTGCCGCATCCGGTCGAAGGATCGCGAAGTCGACGCCGGTTGTCGGCAGCGGCTCGCTTCGGTGCTCAACCAGGTGAACGATCAGCTCATTCCCGATGACGACCCGGTGGCGGAGGCCGCTGCGTGATCAGCGACGTCCTGCGCAAGCTCGAGATCGCAAACGTGCCGGTCGCGACACCGGCAGGGCGACTGGTCGGCGCCTCTGGCCTGCTGCTGGAGAGCACGGGCTGCGCCTTGCGCACCGGCCAGCGCTGCACGGTCGAGACCGGGTCGGGCGAGTGGATCGATGCGCAGGTGGTCGGTTTCCGTGAGGACGTTTCCTATTTGATGGCGCTGCGCCGTCCGGAAGGCCTTGCGACCGGAGCACGCGTGCTGCCCGAGCCGGATCGCGAAGGTTTGCGCATCGGCCCCGCGTGGCTCGGCCGCGTGGTCAACGGCCTCGGCGAGCCGGTGGATGGGCGCGGCCGCCTCGGTGGTGAGCATCTGCTCGATCCGCAGCCGCCGCGAATCAATCCGCTGCGCAAAACTCCCGTTCGCGAAGCGCTCGATGTGGGCGTTCGCGCAATCAACGGTGTGCTCACGCTCGGCAAAGGGCAGCGCGTCGGCCTGATGGCCGGCAGCGGGGTCGGCAAGAGCGTGCTGCTCGGGCTGATCACGCGCCAGACCGTGGCAGATGTCGTGGTCGTCGGCCTGATCGGCGAGCGCGGCCGCGAAGTCCGCGAGTTCATGGATCTCTCGCTCGGCGAAGCCGGGCTCAAGCGCGCGGTCGTCGTCATCGCTCCGGCCGATGAATCCCCGCTGATGCGCCTGCGCGCCACCGAGCTGTGCCACGCCATCGCCGCGCACTATCGCGATCAGGGCCAGGACGTGCTGCTGCTCGTGGATTCGCTCACCCGTTACGCGATGGCGCGCCGTGAAGTGGCGCTCGCGCTGGGCGAACCGCCGGCGACGCGCGGTTATCCGCCTTCCGTTTTCAGTCTGCTTCCGCAGCTCGTCGAGACGGCCGGCAACGGAGAGAACGAGCGCGGCAGCATGACGGCAATCTATACCGTGCTGGCCGAAGGCGACGATCAACAGGATCCGGTCGTCGATACCGCGCGAGCCATCCTCGACGGACACATCGTGCTCACGCGTGAGCTGGCCGAGCGCGGACACTATCCCGCAATCGACATTTCCCAGTCGATCAGCCGCTGCATGGCGCTGGTCGCAAGCCCGCAGCACCAGAAGGCGGCTCGCCGTCTCATGGCAATGGTCGCGCGCCACGCGCGAGTGCGCGATCTGCTGCCGCTGGGTGCTTACGTGCCCGGCGCCGATCCTGAGACAGACAAGGCCGTGGAGCTGTATCCGCGCATCGAAGCCTTTCTGCACCAGGGCGTGCGGGAAGCGGCGCCGCTCGCGGAAACCCTGGACACTCTCGAAAAGCTGATGGCATGAGCGAACGGCACCGAACGGCGAGCCTGCAAAGGCTCGTGGACTTGCGCGGGCGCGAGGTGGAGCGGCTCGGTGCGGACATGTCCGCGCGCCAGGCCACACGCAACCGTTACGCGGCCAATCTCGCGCGTCTCGAGCAGCTGTACGCAGGCAGCGGCGCAACCGGTGCGCCCCCCAGGCACGCGGGTGCGGATGCCCGGATCTCGGTGTCGCTCTCAATGAACTGCGCGAGCTACAAACAGGCGGTGATGCGAATGGCCGCCGCGCACCGCGTGGATCTCTCCTTGTTCGAGGCCGACATGGCGGTCGCCAGGCGGGCGCTGCTCGCAGCGGCGCGCCGCAGCGTGGCGCTGGGCCAGGTGCTCGCGCGCCAGCGGGACAACGCGCTCAAGGTGAAATCGTCACGCGAGCAGAAGCGTCAGGATGACATAGCGCTGCAGACCTGGCATCGAGGCCGCAAATGAGTGACGCATGTCGCTTTAGGCGGACACTTTTCCGGTCGCCTTGTATCAGGAAGCGGACTATCCGCCGGGATCAAGGAGTGCGTTATGGCTAGTATCGACCCCGCATTGACAGCACAGCAGCTGGCGGCCGCATACACGCAGGGGATGCAGTCGCAGCTGACTTCACAGAAGACGGCCGCGCAGCAGACAGCCACCGCGCTCAACACGCTGAAGACCGCGCTGAGCACGTTCGACACCGCGCTCTCGAGCCTGTCGACGAGCTCGGGCCTGCGGAAATTCACGACGAGCGCGAGCAGTTCCGTGGCAACGGCAACGGCCAATTCGAAGGCGCAGCCGGGCACGTACTCCTTCTACGTGGAGCAGCTCGCATCGGCCAATCAGATCGTGTTCGAGGATCTGCCGGCGGTACCGGTCGCGCTCGGTGGCCCACTTACGGTACAGCTCGCCGACGGCAGCACATTCAATGTCGATCTGCTGGCCGCGGATACGGACAACGATGGGTCGATCTCGCAGTCCGAGATCGCTCGGGCGATCAATCGGGCCGAAGACAACGCCGGCAAGGTGACGGCCTCCGTCGTGACCGCAGGCGGGTCGACGCAGCTGCTGCTCTCGTCCAATGCAACCGGCGCGGGCGGCGCGATCACGCTTGATACCAGCGGCCTCGCGGCGGGCGCGCTGAAAGATGCGTTGGATGCCGGCCGCGAGCTCGTGCCCGCGAAGGACGCCATCGTGTGGCTCGGCGGCCAGGGTGGCGTGAAGCTGCAGCAGGACTCCAACGTGTTCACATCGATCGAAGGGGTGACCATTACCTTTACGCAGGCGATGAGCGCGAGCGATCCGCCGGTCACGCTCACCGTCGCCGACGATGCCGACGGCACCGCCGACAGCGTGCAGAAGTTCGTCGACGCCTACAACGCGCTCGAGAAGAGCCTCGACAGCCTGACGCAATTCGGCAACCCCGATGCCGGCACGCAGTCCGCCGTTTTCGCGTCGGATGCGGGCGTGCGCGCTCTGCGCAGCAAACTGAGCTCGATCCTTCGCCAGGACTTTGGCGGCTTGACGCTGGTCGACCTCGGCGTGAAGGCCAACCGCGACGGGTCGCTGTCGCTCGACAGGACGAAGCTGCAGAAGACGCTGGCGACCCAGCCGGATGCGCTCGAGACCGTGTTCGGCAAGGCGAGTCTGTCCGCGGGCAGCGGCGTGCTGGATGCGATGAGCGACTACGTCAACTCGTGGACCAACAGCTCGACGGGCCAGATCGCGGCCCGGCAGAACAGCGTGCAGATCCAGCAGAAGTCGATCACTGATCGTCAGGCGCGGCTCGACGCGCAGTACAACGCCGTCTACCAGCGCTACCTCATGCAGTTCACGCAGCTCCAGACGCTGCAGGAACAGATGAGCCAAACCTCGAATTTGTTCAGCACCGTGGCAACCAACTGATGAGCTCTGAAGCGTATCTCAGCTACCACGCCGTCAACGTCGGCGCCCAGGCCGTGCAGGCCTCGCCTGTGCAGCTCGTCCTCATGCTCACCGACGGTCTGCTCGAAGAGCTCACCCGGGCGCGCGCTCACATCGAGGCGCGCCGCTACGAGCTGAAGGCGCGCAGCCTCGATCGCTGCATCGACATGCTGAATGGCCTCTCGAGCGCGCTCGACTTCGAGGCGGGCGGCGAGCTGGTCCAGAACCTGAGTCGTCTCTACGACTACTGTGCCGAACGGCTCTACCAGGCCGGCTTCAAGCTCGACCCGACAATGGTGGATGAGGTGTCGGGTCTTCTCATGAACCTGCGCAAAGGCTGGCAGGGCATGCAGGCGCGCCATGGATAGGGCGAAGAAGCTGGCGAGCCTGGCATCGCGCATTCGTCGCGCGGCTGGCGCTGAAGACTGGCGGCAGGTAGCGACGCTCGATCGTGAGATCAGCGCGCTGCTGCCGCAGGTCACTCATTCGAGCGCCTGGGGAACGGCGGACCGGGATGCGCTCGACCAGTTGCGGCGCGTGCATGCCGAAGTGCGTGAAAGTTGCGCGCTCGCGCTCGAACGTCTCGGTACCTATCTGGCGGAACACCGCGACCGCAAAAGCGGCTGGATCGCCTATGCATTGAACGACTCGGAAGGGCGCACGTGACCGCTCTCCTTTTCAATTCCGCTGGATTGGGCGCGGGCCCGCGCGCGGCAGGCCCGGCGCCAGCGATTCCCGATGTGAACGCCTCCGCACCCGTAGTGCTCTTCGGCGAAACGCTTCGTGCGCAGACGTCCGAGGGCGGTGGCCTGTTGACTACCTCAAAGGCCGGCGCCGATCTGCAGATCGACGATGCGGATATCCTGAAGCAGTTCATCGATACGAACACCGAGGCGGCTTTTGGGGCGCGCACGCGATTGGCGGTTGGCGCGGACGATGCGTCGTCTGAGGATTCGGGCACGAGCGGCGATGGCAATGAGTCGGCGGCGGTGTCATGGGTTCCGCCTGCGTCCAATGTTCCAGGGCTGCGTTCGGCGGTCGTAACCGCGGTTCCCACGAACGCGACGGCGGTCGCAGATGCCGGCAATGACGCCTCGGCACGCGACGTAAAAGCGATTTCACTTACCACGGCGACTACCACGGCGGCCCCTGGCGCGCCGCGCGCCGCGGTGAGCGCGAACCCCGCAACTCCGACGCCCCTTGCAGACGACCTCAGCGAGGCATCGCCCGCAAATGCCTCGACTCCGCAACCGGCGCCAGCAGCTCGCGCCCCGAGCGCGATGAGCGCGACCGTGGCCAGCGACGCGCTGGCGTCGAATCTCCTCGCCTCGCAGTCTCAACCGCTGCTGATGGCATTCGCTTCCAGCGCGACCGATGCGACGGCCCAGAAGGTCGTCGCTGCAGACAAGACCGCCGATGCGTCGCCCACCGCTCCGAACCGGCAGGCGCTAATCGATGCGCTGGGCGAGCGCCTCAGCGTGCAGCTCAATCGCGGCAGCTCGCAGGCCACCGTGCGTCTCGACCCGCCGATGATGGGCACCATCGAAATCGTCATCCGGCACGACGCCGCGGGCGTACAGGTTCATCTCAGCGCCTCGCACGGCGACGTGCTGCGCCAGTTGCACAGCATTGGCACCGCGTTGTCGCAGGACCTGGTCCAGCGCAATCACGGCGAAGTCACCGTGCACGTGTCGGAGAGCTCACGCGACGGCGAAGGCCGCCAGCGCAATCACCAACGCGGTTCGGCAGAGAGTGACCCCACGCCAGGACATGCCCTGCGCACGCCGGATGAGCCGGAGCGCGCGGTGGCCTTCACGCTGGCTTGAGTGGCGGAGCAGGCAACATGAAGAGCGTAAAACGCATCGTTGTGCTGACGGCGCTCGGCGTCGCAGCCCTGGTCGCAGGCGGTGGCGCCGTGTGGTGGGTGATGACCCCGCATGCCGCCAGCACGAAGTCAGCCGACACGCGCGATTACAAGTATCTGAGTCTCGACAAAGTCATCGTCATGCTGCGCAAGTCGGACGGTGAGCTGGCCTCGCACTACCTGGCCGTCGACCTCGTGCTCAAGACGCCGAACGAAAGCGAGAAGGTGACTCGCGATCACCTGCCGCTCCTGCGCAGCGTGACCGTGAAGGCGCTTTCCAGCATCACGCTGGAAGACGCCAGCCGCGCGAGCGTGGATGAGCTCACGAAAAGGATCAACACGGCCTTCACGCAAACCTACGCGCGGGATAGCGATGGCAAGCCGTTCACGGAAGCGATGATCGCGAAGCTGATCATCGAGTGACCATGCAGACGGCGTACGCGGAAGCGGCATGCACGGCACCGGAGCCATGCAGCCTGGAAGACGAGCAGCGACATCTGCTGGCCTACGTGCCGTTGGTGAAGCGCGTCGTCCGGCAGCTCGGCTCGCAGGCGGCGGGTGCGATGGATCGGGAGGACATGCAGCAGGTGGGCCTGCTGGGGCTGCTGGACGCGATCCGTCGTTACGGCGAGCCGGACGAGAAGTTTGCGGGTTACGCCACGATGCGTGTGCGTGGCGCGATCCTGGATGAGCTGCGCCGCCAGGACTGGCGGCCGCGCACGGTGCGTCAGGAGACTCATCGAGTGCGCGATGGCGTTCGCGAGCTGGCGCGTGAGCTGGGTCGCGAGCCGACGCAGGCGGAAGTGCTGAAACAGATGCAGCTGACGCCGGAGGCGTATCGCGAGTTCCAGATCGCCGAGAGCGCCGAGCAGCTCGCGCATTTCGACGAGATGGTTCAGGAACTGCCGGATCTGCACGAAGAAGGGCGTTACTCGCCCGAGGCGCAGCTGTTCGCTCGCCGCAGCATCGAGCAGGCCCTGCGGGCGCTGGACGAGCGCGAGCAGCGCGTCGTGCAGCTCTATTACGAGTTCGAGCTGAGCTTGAAGGAGATCGCCGAGGTGTTGGGCGTCACCGAGGCGCGGGTCTGCCAGATCAACAAGGCAGCGCTGAAGAAGATGCGAAGCTCGCTTCGCTAGCCCACGGCAGTCACAGGAACAGAGCACACAGTCATGCAATCCGTCATAGGCATCGTCACCGTCATCGGGTGTGTCTTCGGCGGCTTCCTGCTGCACGGGGGAAAATTCGACGTGATCTGGCAGCCGCTCGAGCTGCTGATCATCGTTGGCGCCGGCGCGGGCGCCATCATCCTCGGCAATCCGCGCCACGTGCTCAGCGAGATGTGGCTGCAGGTGCGCGAGGTCATCTTCCACAAAAAGCCCGGCGAGGAGTTCCAGCGCCAGCTCCTGTTGCTGATGTACGAGCTGCTGCAGACAGCGGCAGGCGGCCTGAAAGCGCTCGACGCGCACGTGGAGAAACCGGACGAGAGCGTGATCTTCAAGCGCTATCCGCTGATCCTGGCGGAGCCGAAGCTGCTGGCGTTCATCGTCGACAACTTCCGCATCATGGCGATGGGCAAGATCAGCGCCCACGAGCTCGAAGGCGTGCTGGAACAGGAAATCGAGGCGATCCACGAGGAGATGCGCCAGCCGGCGCGCTCGCTCGCCCGCATCGGCGAGGCGATGCCGGGATTCGGCATTCTGGCGGCCGTGCTCGGCATCGTGATGGCGATGAGCACTGTGGCTGAAGGCGCAAGCTCGGGAGAGATCGCCACGATGGTCGCCGCGGCGATGGTCGGCACCTTCATGGGGATCTTCTTCTGCTACGGCGTGCTCGACCCGATCAGCAATCGCATGAAGCAGCTCGTCGCGGAAGAAATGCAGGCGCTCGAGTCCGTGAAGGTGGTGCTGGTCACGCACGTGTCCGGCAAGCCGGCGCTGCTCGCGATCGACGCGGGCCGGCGCCTGGTCCAGCTCAACAGCAAGCCGAGCTTCGCGCGGCTGGAAGCCTGGATCGAAAAGCTGCAGAACCCGGACGCCGGCAACGCGACGCCCCGTCGCCGCGCGACGGATCGCGACCCGCTGGCCGACATGTCCCGGCGCCGCGCGGGAGATGCCCGTGTCTAGCACGGTCACTGCGATCCGGCCTGCCGCTGACAAGACGGCGCAGGCCGTCGTCAAGCGGGTTTCGCGTCGTCGCGAGGAAGACGAGTCGCACAACGGCGCGTGGAAGGTCGCGTTCGCCGACTTCTGCCTTGCACTGCTGTGCCTCTTTCTCGTGATGTGGCTGCTCGCCGCACGTCAGCAGGAAGCGATGCAGGACCTGCTGAAGGCCGCAGGCGGACGCCTGATGGATGACGGACGTGGCTTTATGCCGGAATCCCTGGGCGGCCCGCGTGGCGCGCTCATTTCGCGCGAGCCGCTCCCGAGCGACAACGCTTCGATGAGCCCTCGCAAGCTGTCGCCTGGCGACCAGGACTCCGACGATCCGCGGAACGTACGCCTCTCGAAGACGGCGTACGAAACCCGTGCAGACATGCAGGAGCTGATGCGTGTGTTCGAGCAGCTCGGTGAAGAATCGGGGCTCGCGGGCAACGTGCAGTCGGTGATCACGCCGTACGGCCTGCGCGTGCTGATTCACGACACCGGCAAGCAGGGCATGTTCGAGCGCGGCAGCGCCGTGCCGAGCGAGCGCTTCACGAAGCTGCTCGAGAAGCTCGGGCCCGTGTTCGCGCACATCGAGAACCAGATGCTGATCGTCGGCCATACCGACTCGCTGCAGTATCGCAACCGTGGCCCGGCGGGCCTCTCGAACTGGGCGTTGTCGAGCGCGCGCGCGATGGCCGCGCGCACTCACCTGATGATGGGCGGAATGCCTGCGGGCAGCGTGCTGCAGGTCGTCGGCCTTGCCGATCGCGCGCCGCTCAACGCCAAGAATCCCGCGGCGGACGAGAACCGCCGCATCGAGCTGCTGATCCTGACGAAGGGGCAGGCGAGCAGCATCAGCGCAATGTTTGGCGCGCCCGGGGAAACCCTGCCGCTGATCGAGGGCGCGGACACCAGCCTTCCCAGCCACGAGGACATCGAGTCCCTGCGGTCCGGGTTGAGTGGGGCGCCATGAGAACCAAAGCACGAGGTCGTGACATGAGAGTTCCTTCGGGCCGGCCGGATGTCGCGCCGGTCGCCTCTGCCGCGGAAATTTCCCGCATCGAGCCGGCTGCGCCGGTCTCGACTCCCGCGAAGTCTTCGGGCGCATCTGCGCCGGGTCCGCTGCAATCGGCGGTGCTGGCGCCGGCGCTCAGCGCGTTGGGTGAGATGCCGGAGATCGACCATGGCAAAGTCGCCATGCTGCGCGATGCGCTGGCGCGCGGGCAGCTGCCGTTCGACGCCTCGAAGCTGGCGGCGCTGATCGAGCGCTATCACCAGGGCGGCAGGTCGGGCGAATGACCTCGCGCGAGGCGCTCCATCGCTTGTTCGAAGGCATGCGGGCCGATGCCGCGGACTACAACCGTTTGCGGGAATTGCTGGAAGAGCAGTTCAAGGCGGCGCTCGCGCATCGTGCGGAAGAAATCAGCGTCATCGCGGAGAAGATCCTCGCGCTCACGGCCACATTGAACGTTCGCAGTCGCGAACGGGCCGAGCTGGCGCGGGCGCTTTCGAAGAGCAAGGCCCGGAAAGTGTCGATTCGCGCGTTCACCGCGCAGCTGCCGGCGCCGGCACGGGAAAAGTTCGAGAGCGCGTGGAAGCTGCTCGAGACGCTCGTGCGCGAGTGCAAGCGGCTCAACGTCCGCAACGGTCATCTGCTGATGACGCAGCGGGACATCATGCAGCGAGTGCTCAACATCGAGCCGGATGTGTATGCACCAGCCTGACGTAAAGGGGGTCGCCTGCTGTGCCATGGCCCTCGCGGGCTCGACCGTCGACCGTGGCGCGGTGATGCTCGCGGGCTCAACGGTCCACCCTGGAGTGATGGCGCTCGCCGGCCCGGCGGTCCACTGTTCGGCAGCGCTCGCGGGCTCGACCGTCTACTGTGGCACGGTCTCGCCCGCCGGCTCGACGGTGTGTTCGTCGAGCACGCGCGCGGTGATGACTTTGCTGTTGCCTACGTTGCGTACGCGCACGATTTCGTTGCGGCGGCCGGCTTCCAAGGCTTCGCCTTTGACGGTCACCTGCACGCCAGCGTTGCGGGCGACGATGTCGACGGGCGCGCCGCGCTTGACCAGAACCGGCTGGACCAGGAGGCGAGCGGAAACAACTTGCCCGGCGCGTATCGCACGCCGGCTCGCCTGCCCCACGGCCGCGTCGATCCCGGAGATCGCGCCGGTAATGCTGGAAACATCACGCCGTTCGCGTGCGAGCTGGGCGGCTGCGATAGGGCGATTGGCCGCGATGTCCGCCGATGCCACGACCACCTGCGCGGTAAC
>Ga0182742_1000487_pt1 | contig 62564 bp, 58 predicted proteins | sample eDN5th37CBELigMG_FD_128880 | JGI IMG/M metagenome (GOLD analysis project Ga0182742, IMG submission 128880) | Enriched Miracle-Growth compost microbial communities from Emeryville, California, USA - eDNA 5th pass 37_C BE-Lig MG (version 2)... ...
ATCTGGGATTCTATTACATTTTCTTCTTTCAGTCGTTTCATCGAAATGACGTCTCTGTCCGAAACTGCAAGAAGAGTGTTGACTTCAGTCAACACTCAATGCGACTGCCCGTCGCACAAAAAACTGTCAACTATGACAGTTTTTTGAGTAAATTCTATTTTATTTGGTTGATTTATTTGCATTCTCATCTTTAATTTGAACTTTTTCCGGCCGATTAGGATAGCCTCGTTTCCCTTTTTCTGGACCAGTAAAATCATTTCTTTGATCTAAATAACTTTGTTTATTTTTCAAGAAAGAACCTCCTTCATGAGTGATACTATTTAGATTTTAAGTGTTCATCAAAAAATTGATATACGGTTTCTAAAATTTCCTGGCTTAAAAAACTCGTTGTTCCATGACCTCCACCCTTAACTCTATATAAAGTCACATCAGCATTCTTTCTTTTTAAGGCATTATACAATAACTCACTTTGATGAAATGGAACCCTTTCATCTTTATCTCCGTGCATAATCAAAAAAGGTGGTGCATCTGGAGTAACGTAAGTAATTGGGTTTGCCTTTTTAACCAATTCCTTGTGTTCAAGAATTGGCCCACCTATTAACAATGACTCAGCAGATTTTGGATGCTCTGCATTGTAGGATTGGGAAGCCTTCGTCATTTGCAAAAAGTCTGTTGGACCATACCAGTCCACAACTGCTTGGACACAGGTATCACTAGATGGCTTACCTTTCACCACAAATTCCTTACTTTGACAACTCGTCGCTAATAGAGCTGACAAATGTGCTCCAGAAGAAGTCCCCCATAAACCAATAGCGTTTGGATTTATGTTGTATTTATGGGCATATTCCTTTAAAAATACAACAGCGGATCTTACATCCTCCAGTTGCGCAGGAAACTTTGCTTCATGGCTAGTTCGATGCTCTATACTAGCGACGATATAACCCCTTTCGGCTAGCTTAACGAGTTGTGGAATAAATTGATAGGTATCCTGTGGCTGATATTTTCCCCAACTACTCCCTTTAATGAATATTATTAGAGGGAGTTCCTTTTTCGTATTTTTAGGAATAAGCAAATGAATAGCTAGCTGTTTTTTTCCAATTTTTTTGTAGGGGATGTTGGCTTCTAGTTGGATAGGTTGATTGGTTTTATTACGATCAATTATCCTTATATCTGCATTATTATTAGAACTGCTTTTAGTTAGTGGGTTGGCCACAACCAAGGCACCAGCTGATGTAATAAATAGTATTAAGATGAAAAGCATGATATATTTTCTCATCTAACAACCCCTATCATCGTAGCTTTATTTTAGTATGAGTAGGGATGGGGAGTAACATGCAGATCAACGGAAATAAAACTTTCCAGGCAACCAACAGTATGTAAGTGTTTTTATTGACAATGGTTATTGCATATGGAATACTTGAACTACACTTCATGTTTTAGCATGAAGGGGCAGTAAATTGAATTAAATTAAATTAACTTATAGTATGTTTAAACCTCAGTTTTAACAAAAACCTATGGAAGGTGATAATCAGATGAAAGCAGAGAATCAAGAAAAAAACACACTATCTGTAGATTCGACTATATCTCTTAAAGGAATTGTTAAGGCTATTTTCAAGGATACCATCCATGTACAAATTGGAGGAAAAGTTATTTCCTTACCTATTTCAAGTCAAGATGCGAAAAATTTATCCTTATAAGCTTTTATTATTAGAGATACAGAAAAACACCTCTTAATTATTTATAAGAGGTGTTTTTCTGTATCGTTATACCTTTGTATTGAAAATGCTTTTTACTTTTAATCCATTCAATTAAACTCCCAATGAGCCCTCCAATAATCGCTGGCAGAGTCCATCCCAAACCCACATCATAAAGAGGCAGCCATTCACTGAATAAGTGATTGATAACAGGAAAATGAATTTCCGCAGCGGTCAACCCATCAAATATACTCACAAATAATGTGAAGACAATGCTTGTCAGATAAATATTAGACTTCCCATCGATAAAACGATTCAGAAACACTAGTACCATCAAGACTATTGCAACAGGATAAATGGTCGTCAAAACAGGAACAGATATAGAAATGAGTTCCGTTAAGCCAACGTTAGCAAAAATTCCACTAAGCAAAGAAAATAAGATCGCGAACTTTCTGTATGAAACAGCAGGGATTAGTTGATGAAAATATGACGCACAGGAAGTTATTAAGCCCACACTTGTCGTCAAACAGGCTGCGACTACAATTCCACCTAATAGAAGTTGACCGAATGAGCCAAAATATAGCTCTGCGACTCTACTAATAACCAATCCACCATTTTCCAAGTATCCTAATGTTGCAACACTTCCTGCACCAATATAGGCAAGCGAAGCATAAATGATTGCTAACAAAGCTGCGGCTAAAAGCGCGGCTTTTAGGGAAATCACCATCGCTTGTTTTTTTTCCGTAATCCCTTTTTCTCTAATCGCCTGAATGATAAAAATGCCAAAGACAAACGATGCTAAAGCATCCATCGTTAAATATCCTTCTTGGAAACCTTTAAAAAAAGCTGATTTTTCAAAGGAGTCAACTGGAGCATAAAGGCGATTAACCGGATTTAATAATGCCGTTATAATTAATATGCTAATACTTGTTAATAACAGAGGCGTCAAAACTTTCCCCATGAGATCCACTATTTTCGAAGAGTTTAACGAAAAATAACAAGTAATTCCAAAGAATAGCACGGTGAAAATAGCTAATGGAACAGGACTGTCCACGTTTGTAATAAATGGCTTAATTCCGACCTCGTAGGACACTGTACCTGTTCTAGGAATTGCAAATAGCGGTCCAATCGCTAAATATAAGGTTGTCGTGAATACAAGTCCAAATACAGGGTGAACTCGGTTTGATATGGTTCGTAAATCACCACTCCCCGCAAAACTAAAAGCAAGAACACCTAGGAGCGGAAGTCCAACCCCTGTAACAATAAAACCTGCTACAGCTATCCAAACATTCGTACCCGACATTTGTCCAAGCATTACAGGAAAAATAAGGTTTCCTGCTCCAAAAAACAAGGCAAACAGCGTAAACCCCAAAATAACCACAATAGAACTAGTCTGATTCTTAGACAAGAAAAGCCCTCCAAATAACTTTTACGATATTGCGAACAACGTAATAATAGACAACGGAAAATCATTTATATGTGAATTAAAATAACTCCGTTAATATTCTGAAATAAACTTAACAACACGTTCTCGAATATACCATACTAAGTGACCATATAACAATCCTTTTTTCTATGGCTCTTTTCTTAAACTTTAACGCTTTTAGAGAAAAAATGTTAAGAATTAGCAAAGTTTCCATTGGAAAATAACTTTACATTAGGTGAAAAGAGCCTACTAACTTATTAGGATTTTATCAACAATCTTTACCATAACGCCTTTTCTTTTTAACAAAATAACGTCTATTATAAGTCAGGTTGAAATCTTAACCTTACCTATTATAAGAACAATGCTATTAGGGATTTAAAGATGAAATCCCCGGAAAAGTTTCTCCATTTACTTAAGATAATTTTTCTACTTATTATTCATAAACTTCGTCAAATAAATTTGAAAAACAACAAAAAAAGAATTCCCCAAATGGGAATTCTTTATCAAGAAAAAAAGTCAAAATAGTTACGTTTTAATAATCTCGGTAGCGACATCAATTCGTTATAATTGATGGTCTTTGGTATTTGTTTCGTATCAACTAATAATAATTGATCTTCTATATCCTTTGTTATTTTATCAGTCGAGTAAATCATTCCGCAGCTTGAACAATGGATGCAAGGTACATTCGATATTTCAATTGCTCTTGTACCATCTGGTAATTCCCAAAATACCGTATGCTGTTCTTCTTCTGCCAAACTGCTACACCAATCACAAACTTGTTCTTTCTTCGTTTTATTATCCATTTCAATCCCCTTTCTGCTCAGGTTGACTACTATCACTACTAATTTTTTTCTGCTGGGCTTGGAACTTCTTTTCTTTTAATTCGTCCCGCTTTTGTCGCTTATCTTTTAAGGATGCGTGTTTTGGATCGGTTTCATATTTTTGTCGTCTATCTAGACGTTGTAAATCTTCAGGGACTAAGTTAAATTTACTGTCATTCATTACCGCAGCAATTCCAACATTTGATTTTTTCTTATCATATTCTGGATAAATTTTCTTAAAATAATCTTCGGCTTGCCCTGGAACATACGATTCCGGTTCTGGATAGGAAGTAATAACCCCCTCAAAGTTCCGCAATACAACCTTCTCCGGACTTTGTGAAATTAAATAATTGGGTTGAAGGGCAATCTTGCCTCCACCACCAGGCGCATCGACGACAAAAGTCGGTACAGCGTATCCACTTGTATGTCCTCTTAATCCCTCGATAATTTCGAGCCCTTTCGAAACTGGAGCTCGGAAATGGCCAATTCCTTCCGACAAATCACATTGATAAATATAATAAGGACGAACTCGAATCTTTACGAGATCATGCATAAGCTTTTTCATAATCGGAACACTGTCATTAATTCCGGCAATGATTACAGCGTGGTTTCCAACAGGAACTCCAGCATTTGCGAGCATTTCACATGCACGCTTTGATTCTTCTGTAATCTCGATGGAAGTGTTAAAGTGTGTATTTAACCAAATCGGATGATACTTCTTCAAAATATTACAGAGGTTTTCTGTTATCCTTTGTGGAAAGACAACAGGTGCTCTCGTTCCAATCCGGATAATCTCAACATGGTCGATTTCCCGTAAGTTCTTCAAAATATATTCCAAAATCGTATCGTTAATTAATAATCCATCTCCTCCAGAAATAAGGACATCTCTAACTTCTTCTGCACTTCGGATATAATCGATTGCAGCATCAAGTTGTTTCTTCGGTACCCCCATGCCAATTTGCCCTGAAAATCTTCTTCTTGTACAATACCGACAATACATTGAGCATTGATTGGTAACAAGAAACAAAACGCGGTCTGGATAACGATGCGTAAGTCCCGGTACTGGTGAATCCTCATCTTCATGTAGAGGGTCTTCAAGGTCGTATTTCGTTTTATAGATCTCTTTTCCAATTGGAACGGATTGCATTCTCACAGGGCATCGAGGATCGTCTCGATCCATAAGCGAAGCATAATAAGGAGTAATATTTAAGGGTATCGTTTTCGTTGAAATTCGAACACCTTCTTCTTCTTCTGGAGTTAAATGAATGACTTTTTTTAAGTCATCTAATGTCCGTATCGTATTTGTCAATTGCCATAGCCAATCGTTCCATTGTTCTTCCGTTACATCTTTCCATAGTTCAATCTCCTTCCAATGACGCGAAGGTTTATAAACAAATGATTTCATGATGTGCTCCCCCTAAAAACAGTTTATTTATATACATGCAATTACCATGCCAAAATGTATTTTAGGAAGAGAGTAAGCAAAAGAAGAAAAAAAGAAAACAGCCTGCCGATTTTTGAGCAGACTGTTGTTATTTTTTCAGTTTATATTGTAGAGTTTGCCTAGGTATTCCCAGTAAACGGGCTGCTTGTTGAATATTCCCGCCACTTTCATTAAGTGCTTCTTCAATTAACTCTTTCTCATATTGACGTAATTTAGTATTTAAATTCTTAGGTTTCTCTTTGGAGGATTCATAGATTTTTGTTTTGAAAATCGGTGGCAAATCTGTAGTCGTTAGTAATCTCTCTTCACATAAATTCATCATATATTCGATGGTGTGTTTTAACTCCCTTACATTCCCTGGCCAGGCATGGGATAAAAAAAGTGAACTTACCTCTTCATCTAAACCTTCTACCGTTTTTACCAGTTGAAGATTAAAGGACTGAATAAACCTGTTTGTTAAAAAGAGGATATCCTCTTTCCGCTCTCTTAAAGGGACGAGCTCGATAGTCAAAACATTTAAACGGTAAAATAGATCCTCTCTTAACAGCTTATTTTCTAACGCTTTCAGTGGGTCAATGTTCATTGCTGATACAACCCTGACATTTACTTTTTGTTCTTTAGTACTACCAACTCTTCGTACGGAACCGTCTTCAAGTACGCGTAATAATTTTGCTTGGAGCACAAGCGGCATCGTATGCAACTCATCCAAAAATAGGGTACCTCCATCTGCAAGTTCAAATAGTCCTGGTCGATCCACTGCACTTGTATAGCTTCCTTTCGTTGTTCCAAACAAGATGCTTTCTAAGAGGCTTTCCGGTATAGCTGCACAATTTTGTGCGATGAAAGGACCTTTCTGCCTTGTTGAAGCCTGGTGAATGGCATGCACAAATAACTCTTTTCCGGTGCCACTTTCCCCAAAAATAAGAATGGGAGATTGAGACTTTGCCAGTTTTTCCGCTTTTTTTTTCGTTTCTAGAAAAACCTTATTTTTCGTAAGAATATCTTCAAATTGAAAATGAGCTTGCGGCTCCGTTTCCTTTGTTGATTTTACCTTTAAGCTTTTTTGGATATCTGCTAATTTTTCAGCAAGCTCTTTGATTTTTGAATAGTCTTTAGCAATCTCCACGGCCCCTAGGAATTTACCACTTAAAAAAATTGGGAGGGTTGTGTTTATCGTTTCTATCTTTTTACCGTATAAATTAATAAAACTCTGTGATTGATTGTAGATTGGTTTCTTGGTCTTTAATACTTTTATGAGTGTACTCGACTTTTCATTTAAAGATGGAAAAATCTCAAGTAATGGCTTCCCCAAAACCTCATTAATTCGGAGGCCGTCATGCTTGGCGGCTACTTCATTGTAATAAATCGTAACACCGTCGGTATTGACCGCATGAATTGCCTCATCAATACTCGCCAAGATTGCAACTAAAAACTCCTCTGAAATTTTGGGCAATAGTACCATTCGTTCAACTCCCTATCATTGTTTCAATGGACATGGTGCAAAAAATCTGGCATTCATAGCAAAAATTTCGGCTCAAATCCAATTTTAAGTATTTCAAACTCCATTTTTTCTTCATTGAGACTAAATACTTGGTCAAATCCTTGTCATCATGTATGATTGGGCTAATAAAAATTTATTAAAATTTCAAACAATTATAGATGAGGTGATTGATTTTGAGCTACGTGAAAGAAGATTGTGAGGTTTTTCCCATTATTGTGCCAGTAGAGTATGGGTTGAAAACCATTAATTTCTTTTTAGTTAGAAAAGAAAAAAGACTATTATTAATTGATGCAGGGATAGACGATGAATTGTGCTGGGGTGCATTAAACAAAACTTTAAATGAGAACGGTTTTAGTATTAGGGATATAACCGAAATCATCCTTACCCATCATCATTTTGATCATATTGGCTTAGTAAATAGAATTGTTCAAGAGCATCCTATTCCCGTCTACGCCTCCCCTCTGTCTATCAAGCGTTTAAAACGAGATCCGGTTTTTATGAAGAATAGATTGGCATTTTATGAAAGGTTTTATCAAGAAATGGGTTGTGGAGAATTAGGCAAAAAACAAATTCAATATCTAAATAAAGCACTAGAAAAAAATAAACATCAAGCCCTACAATGTGAGATTTCGCCAATCACTGTATCCACCTTCCAACACTTTTCGGTGCTTGAAATTCCCGGCCATGCACCAGACCATTTAGCATTTTGGGATAAAGAAAGGAATTGGCTGTTCTCCGGCGATCTTTTGCTCGAACATATTTCCAGTAATGCTCTTATTGAACCGGATGAAAATGGCAATCGACTTCAAACTCTTATTCAACAACGAGACTCTTTGCTGAAATGTTTAAAGCTCCAACCTGAAATTGTTTTCTCCGGTCATGGTCAAGTCATCTCTGAACCGAATCGTCTCATCCAATTGAGGCTAGAACGGATTGAAGATAAGGCAGAGCGGTTTTATCAACTTATCCTAACAGGATTTTCTACAGCTAGTGAAATTGCTGAAACTTATTATAAAAAGACATACTTAGCACAATTTTCCTTAGTCATGTCAGAAGTGGTCAGTCACCTAGACTATTTAGAACTACAAGGGAAAATTAAAAAGAAACAAGTAAAAGGCATCTGGCATTATTCTGCAATGGCAACTCATACAGCTCATTAAAATTGTCCCCTTTAAAGAACTCAAAACAGTATTTAATCATTCGGTAATCTCAACCTTTGGAAGGTTACCGAATGAGGTGCTTGAAGAGCTTAAATCCCGAACCCATATATTCATATCCTCGAGTTTATTATAAATATAGCAATTATTCGTCATACGCCCACGATAGCAGTATCCTAACTGAAAAAGGGCTGCATTCATCCCAAATGACAATGATCGCGCAAGGGAATATGCGCAATAAATCCCTCTTGTTATCAATTCTTCTTCAAGTTTTTTTAACAGAACTTTCATTAGACCATATTTCCGATGTTCTTTAAGCGTGGCACAATCCGTCAATTCTGCATTCTGAAAAAGCGAGTTAACCTCAGCTGATGCTGCACTAACAATTTTATTTTTAACCTTGAACCCTACATAAATCGTTCCATCCTCCATCGTTTTACGAATAAAATCTGGATTATTCAAGGGCGTTGGATAAACTTCAAACACGCTCCGATATAGATTAGCTAGTTCAGATACGTCAGCTTCCCCTAGTTTATGAAATTGATAAACAATAGGAGGTTTTATTATTTCGGATTGTCGCTCCAATAACAAAACATGATGGAGGATTTCATCTTCTTTTACCCAATGGTGATTAGCATAACGTTCACTTCTATAAAACTTCGAAAATAAGAAACAATCAGACCCAAGGAAATACCGATCAATGATACCCTCAAAGCGAAACCCTCGCTCCAAAAGCATTTGCATTTGTTCCTTACGCGCTTTAAAAATTAGTTTTTCGGCATTATGAATCTTGGCTATTTTCTCACTTTCACTTATAATTTTAGATAAGTTTCCTTGGGAGTCTTCCACACGGACACGTTTATTATAAGGGTCTAAATAAATATTTATTAGCAAATCTTTTTGTTTGTGGACAACCGATTTACTTTCTTGCAAACAACTCTCCCTCCTTTTAGCTAACCCCTCTATCTAAGGCGTATTGATTGAAAGTAGTTTCTTTTTTTGTGAACTAATGAATCCTTTTCAAAAAACCTGGCAAATGAGAGCCAGGTCAACCTCTTTCATTTTATTCAATTCCACACCAGTTCAAGATTGCTAGTGCAATAATTTCCGCTGTTTCAAATACATCTTCCAAAATTATATATTCGTTGGCATCATGGGCCATTTTCGTAACCCCCGGTCCAAAGACGACAACTGGAACTCCTCCAACCTTATTCAAAATCCCTCCATCTGTAGCCCATGGAGATGCCTCAATTACAGGAAGGTTTCCTTTAACCTGTTCAAAGCTTTTCTGCAGCACTGATACCAATTCATGGTCGACCTCAAGATCGCCAGGGAGCCATCTTGCACCAAACCATTCTACATTTGGTGGGTTATCTTTAAGCCATTGATCTAGTTTGGCTACTTTTTGAACCATTTCCTCCATTTGTTGTTTTGCTTCTTCCGTCGTTTCTTCTGGCGCTACCCCCATCCTGCCTTCAATGACCGCTAGATCTGGTACCGAAGAAGGCCAGTCTCCACTATGAATCCTACCAATATTAATCGGAATCGGAATCGGGATACTCGCAAACAAGGGATCTTTTATGTGTTGATTTCTTTTCGTCTCTAACTCTCGAATACCTCGTAGCAGTTGTTCTGCCTTCTCGATAGCGCTAACTCCTTCATACCTAGTGCCACCATGGGCTTGCTTTCCTTTGACAGTAATCCTAAACCACATTGACCCTTGTTGCTTCGGAAAAAGCTTCATATTTGTTGGTTCAGGGATAATCGCACCATCTGCTTTGTATCCTCTTAAAACCGCTGCTAGCGTACCAGCACCACCACTTTCTTCTTCTATGACGCTTTGAAAAATAACATCTCCTTTCAAACGTATCCCGCTATGAATAATGGCCTCCATTGCCAGAAGGATCGATACTGTACCACCTTTCATATCCGTTGAGCCACGTCCATAAAGCTTTCCATCTTTTATCAATCCACTAAAAGGATCATGTTCCCAAGAACTTAAATCGCCAACAGGTACTACATCGATATGGCCATTTAAAATGAGTGATTTGCCCCCACCCGTTCCGGCTAAAAATCCCACTACATTAGGATTCCCCGCAAATTCACCACGATCCGAACAGAATGCAGGATGGTCTATTAGTTCTTTTTTATCGAGTTCCCAAATATCCATCTTCAGCCCAAGTTCACGGCACTTCTCGATGATAATTGCTTGGGCACTACTCTCCCTTCCACGAACACTCCCTTCTTGGACAAGTCTTTGGAGATACTCCGCTCCCTTGATTTTGTGGGTGCAAATATACTCTTTTACCTTTCTAAGTTCACCCTCCATACAACTTTGCCCCTTTCCACTTAAGCTATACTTCTATAACCTTCAAATCCTCGCTAACTGAGAATCTACAAGCAGTTTGCGCCGTTATTCGACTTACGGACGTTGTCGAAAAATACTCCATTAACACCAATTCACAATTTTTTATCTCAAAAACTGCCTGATCAGTGATAATCATATCAACGCATCGAGTTGCTGTAAGGGGTAATGTACATTGCTCCAGAATTTTTGGATTGCCTTTTTTATCTGTATGGCTCATTAATACAATTAGCTTTTTTGCTTTTGAAGCCAAATCCATTGCTCCCCCCATTCCGGGAACCTTTTTTCCTGGAATAATCCAATTCGCTAAATCCCCCTGTCGGCTGACCTGTAAAGAACCTAAAATAGAAACATCTATCCTGCCACGTCTTATCATTCCAAAAGCAGTTACGCTATCGCAATAAGAAGCACCTGGAACAATCGTAACTGGATATCCTCCAGCATTGCATAGATTTCCATCCTCCAACCCACTCCCCGGGCTAGGTCCCATTCCTAGAATTCCGTTCTCTGCATGAAACATTACCTTAGTTGTTTCTGGAAGATGATTTGGAACAAGAGACGGTATCCCAATACCGAGGTTCACAACCATCCCTCCAACGATTTCCCTCGCAGCCCTTTTCGCCATTAGATTCCTAATATCAAGCTCTGAGGCCATCGACATCCCTCTTTATCCTTAATTTTCCTCCCAAACCCATTTCCAATTCACACCATTAGATAGAATCACCATATCAACAAAAATCCCAGGTGTTACAATTTCTTCCGGATCTAATCCTCCTAAAGGAACAATTTCCTTAACTTCTGCAATTGTAAAATCCCCAGCCATTGCCACAAGAGGATTGGTGTTTCTAGCACTCTTGTCATAAACCAAGTTTCCATAAGGATCAGCTTTCTCAGCGTATACAATCGAAACCTCCGCAGTTAAAGCTGTTTCTACCAAATACGACCTTCCGTTCAACTCCATTTGCTGTTTCCCTTTTGTAACACTTGTGTTATCCAGCCCCACATCCGTTAAAATTGCCCCCAACCCCATACCGCCTGCTCGTATTCTCTCCACTAACGTTCCTTGTGGAGAAAATTCCACTTCTAATACGCCTTGATTCATTAATTTTCCTGCAATTGGGTTAGAGCCAATGTGCGAAGCAATCACTTTTTTGGCTCGCCCTTGACTAACAAGTTTTCCAATCCCAATATTCGGAAATCCTGTATCATTCCCAATTAACGTTAAGTTTTTTATCTCTTTAGCAAGAATGCCCTCAATTAAATTAGGAGGGGACCCTACACCCCCGAATCCCCCAAACATGACGGTCATCTCTTCCTTAAAAAAAGCAAGCGCTTGTTCCAGAGTAGCGATTTTACCAAACGGATTCTCGATTTCAATCATTTAAGTAAACTCCTTGTTCCTCTATATATTTCCCCAATAATTTTAAAGCAGAAGTTAAGAGGTTAACGAGCTTTTCAATTTCTCGCTTTGTTATCGTTAACGGAGGGGCAATGATTATTGCATCTCCGCTCTTACCATCCAATCCCGCCGAAGCAGGATAAAGTAAAAGTCCCAGGGATTGTGCAATCATTACGGTTTTTTCCGTCACCATTAACTCACGTTTAAACGATTTTTTGGTTGCACTATTTTGAACGAACTCGATACCAATAAGTAATCCTCTACCTCTAATATCACCGATAAAAGGAAACTGTTTTTGTAATTTTACAAGCAAACTCAGTAAATAGGTTCCTTTTGACTCAACATTTTTAATCACTTGATTTTGTTTCAAATAATTCAATACTGCTAAAGCAATGGCTGACGATTGAGGATTTGCACTTAATGTATGTCCTCCCATGATACTCTTTGATCCTTTTCGGATGGGTTCTAATACCTCCTCCGTTACCAAAGTCGCCGCAATCGGAGCATAACCAGCTCCCATCCCTTTGCCAAGAGAAACGATATCAGGAACGACATCCCAGAACTCACAGGCGAGCATGGTTCCTGCACGCCCAAATCCTGTCATAACTTCATCAGCAATAAAAAGAATTTGATGTGTTTCACAGATTTCTTTAATCAGCTTGTAATACCCCTTAGGTGGTGTAATTGCACCTCCAGCGGCACCAATAATCGGTTCAGCAATAAATGCTGCAATCGAATGGGAACCAATCCGCTTAATCGCAATATCAAGTTCCTGTGCACATTCTAATTGACAGCTATCTGGTTTTTTATTATAAGGGCAACGATAACAATAAGGCGGGGATATTACGGGGAGTTCGTCTAAGATTGGGACAAATCTGGATCTTCGAATAGGATGCCCGGACATCGATAATGCTCCTTGAGTTATTCCGTGATAGCTTACCCAGCGTGAAAGAATTTTTATTTTTGTTGGTAATCCCTTCTCTTGCCAATATTGAATGGCAATCTTCATTGCAGTCTCTGTTGCTTCAGACCCACTGTTGACGAAGAAACTCCAATTTAGATCTCCAGGGAAAGAGTGGGCAATTTTCTTAGCCAGTTCCTCAGCAACTTCACTGGTAAATTGTGACCGGTAAACAAAAGATACTTTTGAGGCCTGGTCATTCATTGCTTTAATGATTTCCTGAACGCCGTGGCCAATATTCGCTGTAACAGCACCTGACGAAGCATCCAAGTATTGTTTTCCAGCCACGTCGTATAAATATACCCCCTTTCCATAGGAAATCATTGGGTACTGTTCCTCAAGATTAGGCTTAATTAGATAAGTTCGATCCATTCTCAATCCGCCCTTTATTTACCCATTTTCAATTCTTAAAGCTCATTCTTTGAACCTCTATCTCAACTAGTCAAGATTTTTTATTTGGCTGTGTAATTTTCCTGTTGATTTTGAGCAGATTGATTGCAGCTGATGGTACATATACTTCTGCGGGAGTGGATGAAAAGAGAGCCCAAGTAACAAAACGACTAGGAGGAGTGAGATCTGCCGCGGATAGCGAAGTACATTGAGCGGAAAACGTAACTTAACACAGACAATTAATTATGTGCACACAGTAAATAGGATTTAAAAAGAGGCATTTAAAAATTTCTTCACGAACAAACAGCCTATTTCCTTTTAAAATGACCTTTACGTTATGATCGGATCTCACTAAAACAGCTCTCTTTAAAATTGTATGAACGAATTCGATTATTCTTTCATAGAAGATTCATTCTTAAAAAATAACTGACTAAATGGCTTCTATGTTTACTAAGAGTTTTTATTTTTGGCTCTTTTCTCAAAAATTGTTGTTTTTTTTAAGCCATCATAGAATGATTTAGTTATTATTCCATTCCAATTTGTTTGCTAGAGGAGAAAAGAGCTTACAAACTAAGTAGTAACGCAGAGAAAAGCTTATTACTCGTTAAAATTGACTTTAGGATTTTAACAGCGTTTTACGAAAACAGCCTCATTCTTAAAACAACGCTTTTTAGAAAAGTGCCTCATAAATGATGCTACATTTTACAACACAAAAGCCCCTAGTTCATAATACAGAACTGGGGCTGTTAATATTTATAGGAAAACGTTATTTTGTTTTTATTCTGTCTGTTCAATTGTTATTTCTACTTCCCCATCCACTGCAGAAACATTAACGACACTACCAATTGGAATTGTCGCGAAAGGATGGACATGACCAATATTAACATTCGCAATAATTGGAATTCCTTGTAACCCTTGTTTTGAAGCAATGATTTTCTTTAATGCATCATTGGTCATTTGGGAGTTTTGTTGAAAACGTCCGATTAAAATTGCTCTAATTTCATGTGCTCCTGGTTGATATAATAAAGATTGTAGTTGCCGATCAAAGATTCTAGCATGTGTCTCTTCATCATCCTCAATGAATAGAACTGCATTCTTCAACGAAGGCATCAATTCAGTTCCATGAAGAAGACTCATAGTCGCTAAATTTCCACCAATTAAAATCCCAGAAGCCTCTCCTTCTTGAAGAACCAAGTTCCCGTCATTTTTCATGTATGTACGTTGATCGATTTCTAAATACCATGGGTCATCAGACCAAGTTTCAGAAGGCTCAATTTCAAAAGGGGCATCATTAGTTACAGCTTCAAGAAAATACCGTAACGTATAGTCTAGACCGCCTTTCATTCCAAAGGTTGAAAAGTGTGGACCATAATAAGAAACAAGACCTGTTTTTTGGTACATCGCCAACTGAAGAGCCGTTATATCTCCGTGTCCACAGAAAATTTTAGGGTTTTGAGAGATTAAACGGTAATCAATGGAACGCAAAAGATGATTCGCATTATATCCCCCAAAAGCAGAAAAAATCCCTTTGACTTGTGGATCTCCAAAAGCTTCGTGCAAATCGATCAAACGTTCTTCTACAGATGAACTAAAAAATTCATCATGGACCTCTGTTGATTTGCCAAATGTCACAACAAACCCTAAATCATTTAGCCTCTTCAAGGCCAATTCTATTTGTTTCCCTTTCACAACAGCCATACTTGTCGAGGGTGCAATTACTCGAATTTCGTCACCTGGTGTTAATCTTTGTGCAAACATTTGAATTCCCCTCATTACCTACTATATTTGACTTTCTTAAAGAGCCTTATACTCCATGTTTTCTTGATACAAAGGCAACCTGATGGAAACTGTCGTACCTTTCCCTTTGATACTATCTATCTGCATAGTTCCTTGATGACTTTCTACAATACTATGACATACCATTAGCCCTAAACCAGTACCTTTATCTTTTGTTGTAAAGAAAGGTTGACCAATTTTAGATAATAATTCTGTGGGAATCCCACACCCGCCATCAATGACTTTAATTTCCACTTCGCTACCGATTTGTTCAATAGAAATAATAATTTCTCCCCCATCTTGCATTGCTTCAATTGCATTTTTTAGGAGGTTAATAAATACTTGTTTTAACTTATTCTCCTCACCATGAATGATAAGACTTGGAAGACCCTGATTTTTAGAACATTGAATGGTAACTCCATATAAATTAGCTTGCGCTTCCATTAGCGTAATAATATTTTTTAAGATAACCCCAATATCAATTCTCTTAAAGTCAAGTTTTCTTGGTTTTGCTAATAATAGCAGCTCACTCACAATGGTATTAATTCTTTCAATTTCTGTAATCATAATTTCCATATAATCGTGATTAGAATCGATTTTATCCCCAAGCAGTTGCGTAAACCCTTTCAAACTTGTTAGTGGATTTCGAATTTCATGAGCAATTCCAGCAGCCAATTCTCCTACAACTGTTAACTTTTCGGTCTGATGCATAAATTCTCGGCTTTGCTTTAACTCAGTCATATCACGAACCAAAATATGTAAACAAGAAACACCTTGATAATCAAAGGGTATGCTTTTCACTTCTACATGAATTACTTCCCCAGTAAGACAAATTAATCGACATTCATACATATTTCGTCCGCTACGATTCAGTGTGAATATTTTTCTTACCTTTTTATGATCTTCTGGATGAATAAAATCAAATAAAGATTGTCTCTCAATTTGCTCTTTCGTTTGCGCCTTGAGAAGTTTGACACCCGTTTGATTCACAAAAAAGGGCTTCTCTTTATGTTTTTCGGTCAGAATGATTGCCTCAGGCGATTCCTCAACAAGCTTACGATACTTTTTTTCACTCTCCAGAAGTTTCTTATTCGCAACTAGTAATTCATTTGTTCTTTCCTTTACGAGCGCTTCAAGCATTTCTTCATTATCCCTTAACGCCTGGTTTGCTTGCTCTAATTCTTCTGTTCGCTTCGCAATCACCTTTGCTTGTTCTTCGATCTTTTTCTGATTTAAATACAAAGAGACAAATCCATTTACTTTCCAATTGAGAATATTGGGGTTGAACGGTTTAATAATAAAATCTATAGCACCAACTGAATACCCCTGCATGACATTTTCATCCGTTTGATTTAATGCGGTTACAAAAATGATTGGAACATCTCTTGTTTTTTCTCTTTGCCGAATCAATTTTGCTGTTTCGAAGCCACTCATTCCAGGCATTTGTACATCCATAATAATAACGGCAAACTCTTCGCGGAGCACCCACCTTAATGCTTCTTCACCTGAAAGGGCTTTGATAAGCTGATATTTAGGAGAAGTAAGAACAGCCTCTAAAGCTAATAAATTTTCCTCCCTGTCATCAACCAGTAATATCTTAACAATTTGATTATCCATTTCCATTCTGCCCTCCTTCCGTCCTTCGATAAATTTTTTCTTCACAATTAAAGTGATCATAATATTGTTCATGTTTCGGAAAGGATAAGCCTTCACGATTTCCTAAAGCCAAAAATCCTTCAGAACTTAAGCTATTAAGAAATAACTCATGGACCCTAGATTGAAGCTCATGATTAAAGTAAATTAGAACATTCCTACAAATTATTAGATGAAACTCATTAAACGACCCGTCCGTTACAAGATTATGCTGAGCGAATATGATATTCCGAGATAACTCTTCACGGAAAACAGCATAATTGTTGTTGACTGTATAATATTCTGAGAAATCATTTTTTCCACCTGCATGAACATAATTACATGTATATCCCTGCATCTTTTTCAAAGCAAAATAGCCTTGCTTAGCCTGCCTAATTACATGATGATTCATATCTGTTGCATAGATTCTTGTTTTATCGTAAAGACCTTCTTCTTTAAGAAGAATAGCCATCGAATAGGCTTCTTCTCCCGTAGAGCAACCAGCGTGCCAGATTCTAATATTGGGAAGGTCACGTAACAAGGGGAAAACCTCATTTCGAATCGCTTTGAAAAAGGATGGATCTCTAAACATTTCTGTTACATTAATAGAAAAATCTAGATATAATTTTTCCATCATAATAGGGTCGTGTAAAACCTTATCTAAAAGGGCAGTAATGGTTTTCAGTTTCTCTGTTTTAATCCGATGCCATATTCTACGTTGAATCGAGGAGAAAGAATATTTACGAAAATCAAATCCATAATGCTGATAAATCCCTTCTAGCAAAAGCTGTATTTCAAGTCTTTCTAGGTCATCATTTTGGTCGGACATTATATGGTCCTTTTCATTTATTAAGTTAACAATGACGAAAACCTCCAACCTATTTATATAGCCAAACCTTTAATAAAGAGAGAAGTTGTTCAAGATTGACAGGTTTACTAATATAGTCTGAAGCACCTGCCTTTAAACATTTCTCACGATCATCCTTCATTGCTTTTGCAGTTAGTGCAATAATTGGTAGTTCTTTGAAAGCTTCTATAGTCCTAATTCGTCGCATTGCCTCGTATCCGTCCATTTCCGGCATCATAATATCCATTAGAACTAAATCGAGTTCTTTCTTTTCGGTTAAAATTTCCAAGGCCTCTTTCCCATTTTCAGCAAAGCTTACTTGAAGGCCAACTTCTTCCAGGGCAGTAGTTAGCGCAAAAACATTTCTCATGTCATCGTCCACTAACAGGATATGTTTTCCTGATAAGATGTCCCCCTTAATCAGACTAAGTCCTTCCTGTTGAATTAGATGACTAGAATCAGGACGTACAGGTTTTACCTTTTCTCTCTCTTCTTCAAGCGATACGGCAACTTCATTTAAATGAATAATAGGTCTTTCCGTTTCTGATTGGTTGAGTGGCACAAAGAATGAAAAAGTACTTCCTACCCCTTCTTTACTATCAACCGTGATAAAACCACCAATGAGGTCTGCGAGCCCCTTACTGATCGAAAGACCTAGCCCCGTCCCACCAAATTTACGGCTTGTGGTTCCATCTGCCTGCTGGAAAGCTTCAAAAATTAAATCTTGTTTATCTTGAGAAATTCCAATACCTGTATCCCGGACTGTAAATACGAGCAAGTTTTTATCTACATTATTATCTTGCTGTAATATCGATACGGCCAAATGAACAGATCCTTGTTGAGTGAATTTTAAAGCGTTTGAGAGTAAATTTTTTAGTACTTGATATATTTTCTGTTCGTCTGTATAAAGAATCGTTGGTACTTGTTCCTGAATCTCAACCATAAAAGAAATTCCTTTTTGATCTGCGACTGGGGTAAATTGGTTCTTAACAAAAGAAACAATCGCTCGTATATCTATTTCACCAATATCAAGTTGAGATTTTCCCGACTCAATTTTAGATAAATCTAAAATATCATTAATTAATTCTAGCAAATCCTTCCCAGAAGAGTAGATGGTATTCGCATAATTTGTTTGCTTTTCGGAAAGGTTTCCCTCTTTGTTTTCCAATAGAATTTGAGCTAAAATTAGGATGCTATTCAGTGGTGTTCTCAATTCATGGGACATGTTTGCTAGAAACTCAGATTTATATTGAGAGCTTAATAGCACTTGTCTCGTTTTTTCTTCTAATGCAGCTTTCGCTTCTTGTAGGTCATTGGATCTCTCCTCAGATTGACGATATTGTGCTTCAAGCTCCTCATTCATTGTTTTTAATTCTTCTTGTTGTAACTGCAGCTCTTCTGACTGATTCTGAAGTTCTTCATTTAGTGTCTTCGTTGCTTCTAACAATTGTTTGACCTGCATTTGCTTCTGGATTCGATTAATAATAATTCCCAACTGCTCTGTTGTTTGCTCTAATAAGCTTTCATGTGTTTGGGTAAACTCATATAAACTTCCAACTTCTAAAACTGCTAAAACTTCTCCTTCTAACTCTACTGGTAAAATCAGAAGATTTTTAGGGGATGCTTCCCCTATCCCTGAGGAAATCGAGATATAGTCATCGGGAAGTTGAGACAGTTTTTTCGCCTTACCATCTTGAAGACATTGTCCTGTTAGGTCCTCTCCCATCTCAATTGTTTCTTTAACCGTTGACGTAGCATAAGAAGCTAATTTACTTAAATAGAGCCGTCTTCCTTTTTCCTCCTTTAAATAAAGGACCCCGTAACCAGCTTGAATCGAAGGAATAATAGCTTGCAAGTAGGCTTTACCTAAACTCTTTAAATCATGTAAATCCTGAGATAAAATGGATAGCTCAGCTAGATGTGTCTTAATCATATGCTGTTCTTTCATACTCTCTTTATAAAGGGTTTCTGTTTTCTCGTGGGATTCTAACGCCGACGCCATTTGATTATAAGCCGTGGCAATTTCACCAATTTCATCTGGTTTTGTAACATTGATGCGTGGAAGTTCCTTTAGCCCATTCTCTACACTCTTCATTACTTCTTTAAGTCTTCCTAACCGATAGGTAATCGTATAAATCGACCAAAAGGACAGCGCAATTCCTAAAACAACCCCTGTCACAATTGAGATCATTCCTACATTGACTGCAGCCTTCATTCTCTGCTCGGTTTCTGAAATCACCTTGTCCATTTCAGTCTCTTGATTCTCGATTAATAAGGTAATAAAAGAGAGAATTGCATCACGGTCTTGCCGCACTAACCGAAGACCTTCGTCGATACTAGCTAACTCTGCCATATCCTCATTTATTTTATTGGTGTTTTCTTCAAACCTTTCAATTCTATACTTTAATTGCAATAATTCCTCTTTTTCAGTTGGTGTGGAACTCATATCAATCAGAGAATCAATATTGGAATTCACCTCAAATAGGATTTCATTCATCGATTTTAGATTATTGTCCGTCTCTGATGTATAATCTCCTTCCAACTCGGCATGAACATAAAAGGTATCTTCCCTAACCTCATTTAATAATTTCACCTTTTGATACCGTTCCTTAACAAGTTCTTTAATTTCCTCTGTTTGTCTGCTTTGTACATTTATATTGACAATAATTAAAATAGTCATCATGAAAATAATAATCCCAAACCCTATGTACAACCTCGTGGCAAATTTCATTATTATCCCTCTAGTCATATTTTTAAATTTTTCAAGATTCTGATTTATATATAAGCTATTAAATTGTCGATGTCAATCGAATTTTCCCTCTTTTCTACCATTAAACCATATTTTTCCGTTAATAGGACCCCTTAAAATGAAATAAAGTATACTCGCTTATTCTAAGAGCGAATAAAGTTAATATCCTACTGTCTAATTGACAAAAAAAAATTGCCCGGTAATTCCGAGCAATTTCCAATCTATTACCAAGTACCGCAGCTGCATCCAATGATAATTAACAAGATAAATAATACGACCACGAGTACAAAAGTACCACATCCGCCATAACCTACTCCAGCTACAGGGCCGGCATAAGGGTAGCCACAATAGCCATAATCCGCAACTCCTGCTACAGGTGCGGTAACCGCAGGTGCAACATTGTCAAATTGATGATGAGTGTAATGCATGAACATCTCTCCTCACTGTTTTACTATATTTCTTACACTCTTACTCTATGCTGTGGGTACTTGACCTGTTTGTGCATCTGCCTATTTTCCTTTTAACCAAAAGTTGGTTCCCTATTTGTTATTAAAATGATTATCTGTATGAACAGAAATAAACATTTGGTGATGGCTATTTTGAAAAAATTGTTGTTAAATTCCTAAAGGAGAGTAAAACGCAAATTCGCCTTTCGTAAGGAAATTAAAGCCATAGTGTAGAGAAAGATGTATTTTCACAAAAAAAAGGCGAGTACGTAATGTACTCACCTTTAGATTAATTGAACGTGACTTCGAGGAGCGGCGTTGCGCCTTTTTCTACTTGACCTTCTGCTAATTTTTTTAAGGAGGCAGCTTGGTCTGTATTTGTAATAATTAATGGTGTTACAGTGCTCTTTGCTTTCGATTTAATGATATCAAGGTCAAAAGAAACGAGCTTGTCCCCAACTTTTACCTTGTCTCCTTCGCTAACAAACGTCTCGAAACCCTCACCGCTTAATGAAACAGTTTCTAAACCAATATGAATAAGAATTTCCGCACCGTTTTTTGCACGAATGCCAATGGCATGTTTTGTAGGGAAGACTTGAATAATTTCGCCATCTACAGGTGAAACGGCAATCCCTTCACTTGGGTCAATTGCTAATCCATCCCCCATCATTTTTTCAGCAAAAACTGGATCTGGAACGTTTTCAAGAGACAAAGCAGTCCCAGTAATTGGAGAAAATACTTGGATGGTTTTGATTACTTCTTTCTTTCCAAATAACTTTTTCAACATAGAACAATACATCCTTTCAATAACCTGAAATGTTCATTTTAAGATTCAATCTAAAGGTTGTCAACTAATACGCACTGACACCATATTGAATCGAAACATATTATGAAGGGAACCTCTATATGTGAAACTAAAAATATTGGAGCAATATAGTTCGTTTGAATAGATGTATTTTACTCTTTATCACCTTTACTTATTCACATCCTAGAAAATGCTTACTCTTAATTTCTGGCACAAGTCTGCTTGAATTCCATAATATATAAAGAGCAGTCACAACTAAGAAAAATCTAAAAGGAGAAGGATATGACCGTGAACCAAAGTCAGCATAATGCTTCGTACCAAGCGGCCATGTACCCAAATTTACCGATTCTCAATGAGTATCATAATCCAAGTCTCCCCTTATATTATGACCTGAATAAGATAAAAAACATAAATAGGAAGCCAAGCAGTAATTCCAAAGATGATAAACAGCCGGCAAATATTAGGATTTTTCACTCAAACCCCATTTGTCCATCATTATCAATCCAAGTTGATGGATTTCCATTTGCCACTCCCTTATCCTATCGAGAATATAATCATTACATGTGTATTCGTCCAGGAGAGCATACCATTGAGTTAGCTCCTACAGATCGAGAAATCTCTACTTATGTAAAAAAAGTACAATTGTTACCAGGTAAATTTTATACTTTAATTGTGACAGGAGATCAACAAAAACCACAAGTATTTGGCTTTGAAGATCACCCGCTTGTACCTAGCGGTGAAGCGAAACTACGTTTTATCCACCTCAATCAAAAAAACGAAACTTATGACATAGCTGTACAGAACAGAGATGTTATCTTTTCGAACTTATCTTATATGAACGCAACAACATATCTTGGTTTAAATCCAATGAAGTTGAATCTAGAAATTCGAAAAGCAGGTACAAACGAGGTTGTCAAAAAGCTTCCAGAGTTTAACTTATTTGCTAACGTCACATACACCGCGATGCTCTCTGATGATGAAATTGAGTTAGTTCGTGATTATTTTTAATGTTCCCCAGTACAAACTATATACTGGGGTTTTTTCTGTCTAAACGCTCTTTTCTCGGGTTGAAAGCAAATCAACGGGTTGGAATTTCCAAGCATGTGCTAATTATGATATTTAACTATCAATCAGGGGGAGGGTGTTGATGTCTGAGAGGCAGGTAATGAAGCAGACATTCTTTCTTATCCTTAATTAGTAACCTCTGAGAATTAAAATAATCGGAGGTTTTCCGGTTAGCTGTTGAACAGAGCTCGGTTCGGAAGATAAAATCAGAGAATTTCCTGTTAAGAAAAGCAAAATGGTTCATTTTCATGATTTTCGATTAAATAGGCAGAATCTTTCCGTCTATTCTTATCTATTTATCGTCCCAACTCCTCAATAAGAGGAATTTTTCAGCTTAGTTTAGCACCTAATTTCTGGCGATTCTTGAGGTTTGGAAATCGCTGAATCTGTGCTTATCTTAGGATAAAAAATGCTTGGAGCAAATCATATGTCTCCAAGCATTTCCTTTACTGCCTTACTTGCTAAATTGCTTTTATTCTAGTGCTAATTCCTATACGATAAATAATGTTAATTCGTATTTTGTACATCAAAGCATAACTCGGTACACAGTTTAACAACCCGCTTTTTAGTCAACTGGAATCAGTAAAGTAAAGGAAATATCATCCCGTTTTAAGTCAAAGGAAGTCGCTCTTACCTTTATATCACTTTTTAACTCCATTTCTTGTAAGGAGACATATACTTTTTTTTCATTCGGTTGAAAACGCACCCAATCTGGAAGGCTATAATTACTTTGGATTATTTTCATAACATTAGATACCGGTAAATTTAATGAACCGAGTGAAATCGATTTTTGATTTAGTACAAGATCACCATTTTCTAAAGCTTGCGGTTCAAAGGTTAACATCATTTCCAATTCTTGACCAAAAACCGGAAATGTCCCATACAATTCTACTTCATCTTTCACAATCACCTTATAATCAATTGGTCCTGTAAAACCTTCTGAGACTAAATAATGATTAATGACTCTTGTTAAGTCCGCTTTATTGGTTCGAACCAAAAATGATACTTGCTTCTCTCCTGATTCAGTTAGTGGCTGCCGCTCAACTGAATCTTCTGGGGATTGAACAGGTCTCATCACCATTATTAAGATTGAGACAAGAAAAAAAATTACAATCCCAAGTAAAACAAAAAAACTTATTTTCCACTTATTATCCATTTATCTACGCCTTTCTCTTTAAGCACTAATTACCTTTTACTTTAGTTTGTTAAGTGAATCGTCCTAAAAAGCTATAAAGCATTCTCGAAATCCCATCTTCTCGGATTACTTGTTCATTTTAACAATTTAAATCCATCAGATTCAAAAAAGATGACTTTAAGTGGTTTTCTTTCATCTTATCTTAATGATTCTCTATGCATTCAGTGTTTTTTCATTCTTATAACCTGAATGTTGACTCTATTATATCATCCCAAACTTATCTTTACACTCGCCCCTATTAGCTATTGAATGAAAAAAGCAGGAATACACGAAACTGTCTATAGCCAAAAACAAGCTCGCCATTTGGCGAGCTTTAAATGCTTCCTGATCCATTAAGTATAGAGAATTCCTATTGAATCGTTTTAATATCTGAAATGATTTCTTCAAATGGAATATCATTTAAACCAGAATATTGTTTTTGAATTTTACCGTCTTGATCAACAAGGTAAAAATACGTTTGATGAACGACTTGGTCACCTTCTTCTGGTTTAACGACTATGGTTTTGAAATTGTCCATCGCAAATGTTTCAATATCCTTTTGCCCATAACCCGTTAAGAAGTTCCAGTTTGAAAAGTCTACATGGAACTGCTCCCCATAAGCTTTAAGTACCTCTGGTGTATCCACCTCAGGATCAACAGTAAATGAAACAAACTCAACATTTTCAAGTCCTTCTTCTTTCACCATATCTTGGAGTTTTTTCATATTCGCTGTCATTGGTGGACAAACATCCGCACAGTTTGTAAAAATAAAATCTGCTACCCATACTTTTCCGTCTAAATCATTCAGTGAATATGTTTCGCCACTGTGATTAGTAAATTTGAATTCCTCTATCGGCCAGTCTAAAGCTCCTTCTAGTTTTTGACCACATGCCGATAACAGAAATAAAGCCATTATAATTGTAACTGTAAGCACTCGTTTCTTCATGCCTTCCCCCACCATCATTATTTTTAATAAGAGCAATTTCATTCTATCAGAGACCATTACCAAGGAACCATTTAAATCCAAAACAAAAGTTTAAAAGTTTTACCTAATTTACAGAAGACCTCAACCAAAATAATACATAAACCCTATTGCCCCTGGTCCTGTATGTGTACTCACAATTGGAGTGGTCTCTCCAATCTCAATATTCTTATATTGTGTAAGCTCAATGAGTTTCTCTTTTAGTTTAAGCGCAAGCTCATAACCGTCCGCATGGGCAATGCTAACGGCTTTAATCTCTTTACCTTCTGTATCTTCAACAAACTTATTTGCGAGAAATTTAACGACTTGATTATGGCTCCTAGCCTTAGAAACTGGCGTATATACGCCTCCTTCTAATGATGCAATAGGTTTAATGTTTAATAACGAACCAATCATCGCCCTTCCTTTTCCAATCCGTCCGCCCTTTACAAGATTTTCAAGCGTATTCACCACAACATATAATTGTGTTTGACTTTTGATTTCTTCCACTTTTGAAATGATTTCATCCATGGTCTTTCCTAGCAACGCCATTTTGGCAGCCTCCAGAACTTGATAGGAAAGGGCTCTTGAAATAAATCTAGAGTCCATCACCTTAACGTTTGCTTTCGTCATCCCAGCAGCGCTTTCCGCGGAGTTTACTGTCCCACTCATCCCACCTGTCATATGAATGGACAAAATATCATAGCCTTCTGCAGCATAGTAATCATAAACTCTCAAAAACTCACCAGCTGGTGGCTGCGAACTTTTTGGTAACTCTTCTGACGCGCGCATTTTCTGCATAAATTCACTTGGGGTAATATCAACCCTGTCTAAATAATGCTCGTCATTAATGGAAATGGATAATGGAACGACATGTATCCCATATGTATCAATTTCAGCTTGACTTAAATCCACAGTAGAATCAGTAACAATCTTAATTTTAACCAAGGTTTAACACTTCCTAAAAGCTCAATTTTTTAGTCTCTTGATAATGTTGTGAAGCTAGTAATATAAAAATAAAGGTGCCTGTGATAGGCACCAAAAGGCTAAAATATCTCAAACTTAGAAACCTGTAAAATAATTCAGACCAGGAGTTTTCAAACAGTTTTAAATCTCTAAATGAGCAAAGCTTCTTGGCAATTCTCTCGTTCAATTTTAAAAAGTGCTAGTAACCATATCTTGCAGTTTAACAACAAATAGCTTTATTACATTCATTTAAAGATATTATACCTTAAAAATATTCAAATGTGTCGAATTATGCAATTTCGTACTACTTCCATATTTGATTCATTATGAATCCTTATCTTCCTTATCGTATTCCATCTGAGTTTCCCATTCCTTCTCCTTTTTCAACTTTCGCTTATAAACCACTTTCGAGAGATTAATACTAATCTCATAAAGGAATAGAAGTGGAATGGTTACGAGAAAATCAGACATCATATCTGGAGGTGAAATAACAACTGCGATCACAACAAGTACAAAGTAAGCATACTTTCGTACTTTTGATAATACATACGGATTAATAATACCCAAAGATGTTAAGAACATCACCACAACTGGCATTAAAAATAACACCCCAAATGGAATTGTCATTGTCATGATAAATCGGAAATATTTATCAGCAGTAAAGTTTGTCGCTACCATTTCACCACTAAGTTCAATCAGAAAATTTAATACGGTAGGGAAAATCACAAAATAACCAAAAAGTAACCCCACAATAAAGAGAATAAAAAGAGCTGGAATATAGGAGAGTGTCACTTTTCTTTCAATTGGTTTTAAGGCTGGTTTTACAAAAAGCCAAATTTGTGTAGCCAACACGGGAATCGTTCCTGCAACAGCTATGACTGTGGCAATCATAAAATAAATCCAAACAATATCACTTGGTCCCAAGACAACAAGCTTAACATCCAATTCTCGAACAAAGAATTGATAGATTTCCTCCACAAAGAGAAATCCTACAACGAAAAAGACTAAAAACGCAAAAACCGTAATAATTAACCTTTTTCTTAATTCATCCAGGTGGTCTACTACATTTAATTCTTTATCTTCCATAAGTCTCCCCTGCCAAACTATATGCTATTTAGAAAAGCTACAGCACACCATATGCGCTGTAGCTTTTAGATTCTCAATAATCATCTCGATCAATAACTAATTGATTTAGCTTATTTTAGTGCTTTTTGGACTTCTTTTTTTTCTTCTTCAAAATCATCCATGACATCACTTGTTAACTCACGAGTAGATTTTTTAAATTCACGAAGCGTTTGACCAAAAGCACGCCCGATTTCTGGAAGTTTTTTGGGACCAAAAATAATTAAGGCCAAAACAAGGATTAGGATTAATCCGGGTACACCGATGTTCGACAACATTGATCAACATCCCCTTTCATATTGGAAATCTACCATAATTATAGTGTATTTGTTATTACGATGCGAGTTTTTGAAGAAATGTTCATAAGACTTTCACATAAAATTAATAAGTGCCGAAAGTGTAACATTTCTAACTGATTCCATTTGTCATTTTATCTCTATTATTGTTATTAAACAAGTAAATTAAATAATTGATTATCTTTATTTAACTCAAGGTATGAAAAGCCCTTACGATTCAGGCTTTCTTTCAAACGAGGATATTCATTTTTATCTTTCAATTCAATACCCACTAAAGCTGGTCCACTTTCTTTATTATGCTTTTTCGTATATTCAAATCTTGTAATGTCATCCTGTGGACCAAGAACATCATCAAGGAATTCCCTTAGTGCTCCCGCTCGTTGTGGGAAATCAACGATAAAATAATGGAGGAGACCTTCGAATAGAAGCGAACGTTCCTTAATTTCCTGCATTCGGCTAATATCATTATTGCCTCCACTAATCACACAAACAACCGTTTTCCCTTTGATTTCATCTTTTATATAATCTAATGCCGCAAACGGTAATGCCCCTGCAGGTTCAGCGACAATTGCATGTTCGTTATACAGCTGAAGAATCGACGTACAAACCTTTCCTTCTGGAACAACCACAATATCGTCAAGCAACTCTTTACAAATTTCATATGTTTTCGAGCCTACACATTTAACAGCCGCTCCATCAACAAAGGTATCAATATTATTTAGAGGGAAAACCGCCTCATTGGCAATAGAAGCCTTCATTGATGCGGCTCCCTCCGGTTCAACTCCAATCACTTTAGTCCCCGGAGAAACACTTTTTATGTAAGTGCCTACACCTGACATTAAGCCGCCTCCGCCAATACTACCAAGGATGAAGTCAATCGGTTCCTCACAATCATTTACTACCTCAACCGCAACCGTCCCTTGACCAGCGATTACTTGTTCATCATCAAAAGGATGAATAAACGTACGCTCTTCTTTCTCTGCACATTTTACCGCTTCATTGTAAGCATCATCAAAAGAATCTCCAGCAAGGATTATTTCGATATATTCACGTCCGAACATTTCAATTTGTTTTACTTTCTGTTGCGGAGTTGTAGCAGGTACAAAAATTTTCCCTTGCACTCCTAGCTGTCTACAAGCAAATGCTACTCCTTGAGCATGGTTGCCGGCACTGGCACATACAACTCCATTTTCAAGATTGTCACCTAATAGTTTCATTGAGTAATAGGCGCCTCGTAGCTTAAATGAGCGAACATGCTGTAAGTCCTCTCTTTTTAAATAAACCGTACACCCATATTTTTCAGAAAGCCGTTCATTTTTCTGTAGTGGTGTATGGGCTACAATTTCTTTTAGATGCCTATAAGCAATCAAGATATCCTCAACTTGCACAATTTTTTTTGTCACTGTTTTTTGTTCCATACAGCACCCTCGCTTTTTATAAAATAATTAATTGGTACATTATATCATGAAAAATCATTAATTGAAGAAAATTTTAAAATATTTTCACTTCCGAAAAAAAGAGATCCCCTAGCACAACAAATGTGCTAGGGGATTCTGATAATTGATATAGGAATGATTTTCTGTACTATTTCTTTTATTTAATTAAGCTACTTTTTTAGAGGTTTGACATGTTTGTATAATTCCTTTAACATCCTGTGCTACTCTACTTAAATCCTTCTCTTTATATTCGTCGTAAGAAATTGGGTTACATATGGTTAGAGTAATAGTAGCCGGCTTAATCAGTCGATTATTCTTCTCAAACACATCTGCAGTCCCTTGAATAGAGATCGGGACAATAGCCACTTTTGCTTCTTTAGCTAATCTAAAACTACCGGATTTAAAATCTCCAATCGGCCCACCTTTACTACGAGTCCCCTCTGGGAATATTAGAATGGAATGTCCCTGTTTTAAATGGCTAATCCCTTCCCTAATTGAGCGAACAGATTGACGTCGGTCTCTACGGTCTAAAAACACGCAATTCATTATTTCCATCCACTTCGATAAAATTGGAACCTTTTTCACTTCGACTTTCGAGATAAAGCCAAAGGGTTTTTTGATAAAGCCTAGGAGTAAAGGGATATCAAAATCTCCCTCGTGATTACTTACTAATAAAACAGGGCCGTTAGGTAAATGATTCTCCCCTAAAACGTTAATTTTAGAACCCGTCATTTTCATAATTTGTTTAGACCATTTTTGAGGTGTAATATGGATTAGGAAGTCACGGTCCCTAACAGACATCTCCTCAGGCAGCGCCTGCATTTTTTTTAACTTAGGTATACTGTATACCAAGTATGCACTCATATAAAAGAAAACGAACAACAACCGAAGCATTTGATTCCTCCTTCATTTTTTGCCAAATCCCATTATACCTAATAAACAACTTATTGCGCGAATTGTAATTATTTTTATTTTCCACACGCTACTTCAAATTAGGAGGGTTTAATCAAGGGTTCGAGATAAAGAAAAAAGACAGCACAGTGGCTGCCTCATTGTTTTCGTTTATAAAGTAAGAATTCATAGTCATACGGATTTTTCTCATCTTTAATACCCATTTGGCGTGAATCCAATTCCCATTCATCCATATGGAAGACAGGAAAGTAAGTATCTCCTTCAAATTGGTGATGAATTATTGTCAAGTACAGACGATCTGCATGTTGAATTACTTCTTTAAAAATTTCCGCTCCACCAATTACAAAGACCTCTTCATCCTTATTTAATGTGAATGCTATCAATTCATCAATGGAGTGAAAAACCGTGCATCCTTCACATTTAAATTGTCTATCTCGTGTAATAATGATGTTTTCACGCCCAGGAAGAGGTTTGCCGATTGACTCATATGTTTTCCGTCCCATAACAATCGGATGTCCCATGGTAACTCTTTTAAAAAACTTTAAATCCTCAGGTAGATGCCACGGGAGTTTATTGTAACTTCCGATAACCCGTTTTTCATCCATTGCCCAAATTAGCGATATCATACACTCACGACTCCTTTGATATGTGGATGTGGGTCATAATCTTCCAATGTGAAATCCTCAAAGCGAAAACTGAAAATGTCTTTAACTTCAGGATTCAATTTCATTTTCGGCAAAGCTCGCGGATTTCTAGTTAATTGTAGTTCTACCTGTTCCAAATGATTTGTGTAGATATGTGCATCTCCAAGCGTATGAATAAATTCACCAGGCTCCAAATCGCATACTTGTGCAATCATCATTGTCAACAATGCATAGGAAGCAATATTAAAAGGTACACCTAAGAAAATGTCTGCAGATCTTTGATAGAGCTGACATGAAAGTTTCCCATCGGCTACATAAAATTGAAACAAACAGTGACATGGCGGGAGTGCCATATTATCGACGTCCGCGACATTCCACGCATTGACAATCAACCTTCTAGAATCCGGGTTATTTTTTATTTGGTGAATTAAATTGGAGATTTGATCAATACTTCTTCCATCCGGTGTCGGCCAAGATCTCCATTGATGGCCATATACAGGACCCAATTCTCCATTTTCATCCGCCCATTCATTCCAAATTCGCACACCATTATCTTGTAGGTATTTGACATTTGTATCACCATTTAGGAACCAGAGCAATTCATGAATAATACTTTTCAGATGAAGTTTTTTGGTTGTGACAACTGGAAATCCTTCTTTTAAATTAAACCTCATCTGATATCCAAATGTACTAATGGTTCCGGTACCGGTACGATCTTCCTTTTTTGTCCCATTTTCTAAAACATGTTTGCATAAATCTAAATACTGTTTCATCAAATCACCCACCTTAATTACATCAACTATATTGTAGAATACAAAGTCCGGCAAATCCAGCCAAAAAATGACGGCAAACAATTGCTTACCGCCAAACTCACTTTAATTTATGAATATATCCATACGTCTGAGGCGCGATCTCTCTTAGTAATTGCTGATATTCTCCACCAAGATAATACATTGCAAACGTTTCAGCAAAATATTCCTCGGGAAAATTCAAAAAGTAATCCCTACCTGGAAATAATAATTTGGATTCAATTTTCCAAATACCAAGAAACTCCGGGTCTTCACGTATTAATTTGTACACATGTCGATCCAAGGAATGGGCAAGTTCATGTAATTCAAGATTTACCGAACCATGACCTGATCCGCGATCACTGCTTCCGATTTTCACCAATACCATTTTTGATCCACCGACACCTGGGACCTCATCCCATGTTTTCCCTAAGTTATACCCCCTTGGAGTGATCCCACTCAAATTCCGGGCGGACGGATTATCTGTTAGTTTCCCATTAAATAATGAGACATAAATCCGTTCCTCAATAACCTTCCTCAAAATAGATTCTGGAAGTGCATCGAAACGGGATAAGATAGCAGCCACTTCATGATGGTCAAATGATTCTTCAGGTAATAGTATAATTTCTCCGAGCAAATCAATATGATTGATCTCCAAATAATCATATAACAAAGATTGTTTAGGAAGATTTTTTAACGGTAATCCATTAATATTTGCATGTAAGCTACTTGGGAGTATTAATGCAAAGACGGTAATTAGGAGAATATGACTCAGTCTACGCATCATATCGCCTCCCTTAAATTCTCGTTGTTATTAAACTATTAAAATTATAACATATCCTTTTCATACATCGGTGTCCGACAGAAAACTTACAGAATAAGGAAGGCTTCCGAATTCCTCACCAAATCCCCTTCTGTTGCATATAGTTCAGTACACAGAAAAGTAGGTGAAACAAACAATGACACAAAATCATTTAAAACAACGGAACGCTACTGCAGAAGATTTAAACTTGTTACAACAGGTAACAACCTCAGGTTATTTCATTCTTTTAGATGTAATTATCTATCTCATTTTCTTTGTGTTCATGGTCATTTACATTCCAGCAAGTATTTATGTACCTATAACCATTCTATTTCACCTCTATCTCATCATTTCACTCACTCTACACATGCAGATAAAGAGAACTCAGTAGCTTGAAAGAAGAATCGCGTAAATGTGTTTAAGCCGATTTTTTACTTTTATATTCGGGAATTACAAAACGAATTGAGGACTCGGCTCCTACTATCCATTAACAAAAAAAAGAGAGCAATGTATGCTCTCTTCACTACCCTCAACTCTTCCATTTAGGAGGGGTATTTTTATCCCAATAAATCAACCCTAACTCATAATGCTTTTGAAACTGATCATGATGGGTATGATAATGAAAGTTAAACCAATAACCTTCAAGTGGTGGGTGGTCTCTTCTTACGTGGAAACGAATAATATCTTTGTTCTCCGCATTTATAATATGAAAAATCTTTTCAGCAACACCGCCACTGGGTACTTCTGTTATTTCAAGAGTTTCTAAATCTTCTCGTGGAAATTGCTCTGCTACTGATGCAATTGCAATCTCCATATTCGGAAGAATAAGTTGACGAAATTCATCTTCAATGACGGGACCTATCCGGTCTCCAAATTTTTCTAGAGACTTTTGTTCCGCTTCCCTCACCATTCGCTGAACAAAGAGACTTCGTGACTCTTCCTCTGATTGGCTTTGAAATACTTCTTCTTCAACTGTTACATTTTCATACGTATCAGATTGATGGTTCGTCTTTGGTTCAAGTGATAATAGTTCCGATGCCTGAGCTGGCGATACCAAACCAAATGTTATGATCGAAATTAATACTACAAGCGAATTCCGTAACCATAGTGGCATAAACTTGCCCCCTTCTGTTAGCCAATAGAAATTATGGAATATCTATTATTTTCTAAAATCAATAGTTTATAAATTTATTATACAGCATTTTTTTCTTTAGGTAATAGATAACCTGGTTTTAGTGAAGAAAATCTCTCTTTTAAGTATAACTCATCATTGTTGGTACATAATTTTAAGAAATAGTAAAGGGGGATTTTATCATGACTTGGGCAGTTACAATTATCGGCTTAGGTATGCTTGCGTATTTTGTTTATTTAACCGCTACAGATTAATGACCTAAAAAACCTGAAAAGAAATTTTTCAGGTTTTTTCAATGACACCAAAATGAAATTTACTTGTTTTCCTTCTAATAATTGAAAAAGGAAATTGGTAGAATCTTTTGCTTCTAAAGTGATCTTTTAAAACTATTCGTTTACTTGCTACCCGGAGAGCCTCCTTAATCAGCTCTTCTGAGAGACTTTCTTGCAAGGCAAATTTAGATAATCCTTTTATTCCATCAGATTCAACGATGGTCTCTTCAAACATTGGATCAAAATAAACACAGTCGAAACTATTATTAGGTTGTTGCTTAAGTACATTTAGTGCATGATTATGAATGACATCGATTCTCCTCATGGCACGATTTATATCATCTACCCCTGAATCCCATCTTTGTAACCCTTCTTTTACTAAATAAGCAAGAAATGGGTTTCCCTCTACCCCAATAACACTACCAGTTGAGCCGACAATGTAACTAGCGACAATACTATCAGAAGCTAACCCAAGGGTACAATCTAATAGCTTCATTCCTGACTCCAACCGGGCAGCATCTATAAAAGGATCGCACTCACCTTTTTGCAATCGCTTAATCCGAAACATTGAAGAGTTTGGATGGAAGAAAAAAGGATTCCCTTGTTCTCCGAAAGGATAGAGTTCTAAACGGTTTTTCCCAACTACAATACAATCGTTCTTCCATTCATTCATAATCATGAGCACGGATTTTTTATTCCTTGGAACATACCGAGCGTTAAACTTGTGAGCTAATTCCTGTGCTCTTGCAATCATCTTTTCATCTGTACGACCAGCTGTTGTAATCAACATAATTAACACCTGCATTTACAAGTTAAATAAGATTCTATTAGAAAAAGCAAAGGATGTATCGCATCCTTTGCTTAACATTCAACTTCTTAACAATTTGTCTCAAAAGCAGTTTGAAGGTTTTCCATTACTTCTTCCATTGATTTCCCTTCAATCTCATCCCGTGGAATAAAATGAACCACTTCTTTTCCTTTTAACAAAGCCATCGAAGGAGAAGAAGGTTCAATTCCTGTGAAATACTCGCGCATTTTTGCTGTTGCATCTTTTTCCTGTCCAGCAAAAACAGTAACCAAATGATCTGGTTTTTTTTCTGAACGCAGCAGTGCCTGCGTTGCAGCAGGTCTAGCCAATCCAGCCGCACATCCACACACAGAGTTCACGACTACTAAAGTTGTACCTGTTGCATTTTCTACATAACCCTCAACTTCTTCAGGTGTTAATAATTCTTTAAAGCCTGCTTGAACTAGTTCCTCACGCATTGGCTTGACTATTTGTCTCATATATTCTTCATAGGCCATTGACATATTCATCACTCCAATTTTTAGTTGCAGTGTTAGCATACTATCTTTTTCCAAGTAATGCAATCAAGATGAAATGATCCTCTATTCACCATTGGTGTTTTATTTTTTCTTTATCTATTGAGAGAACACTGCTAAATGTTTGATTAATCTTTAGATAACTATCAATCACCGTATTGCCACATATTACAACATTTTCACATACGACATTTTCATGAATAACAGTATTTGGTAGTACAACTGAATTCTTAATAACTGAACCCTTCCCTATGGTGCATCCATATGAAATAACGGATTTATGAATATCACCATAAATTTCACATCCCTCGCCAATTATTGATTGGCTAATATTAGCGGTTTCGTCGTTATAACTTGGTGGTAAAGAATATTCAGTTGTGTAGATTGGCCAATGTTTTTGTCGCAGAATTGGATTTGTTTTTGCAGATAATAAGTCCATATTCGCTTCCCAATAACTTTCAACTGTACCAATATCTTTCCAGTAATCATGAAATTCATAAGCAAACATTCGGTGTCGGGACTCGAGCATTTGAGGGATTATATCCTTACCAAAGTCATGGAAGGTTTCTTTTTTATTCTGGAATTGCAAAATTTTATTTTTCAATGCTTGCCAATTGAAAAGATAGATCCCCATCGATACGAGATTTGTTTGAGGAGAGTTAGGTTTTTCTTCAAATTTGAGGATTCGTTTTGTTTTAGAATTTATCTGAATGGTTCCAAAGCGTGAAGCATCCTTCCAAGGGACAGAAGTCACAGCAACCGTAACCTCCGCAGCCTTTTGTTTATGGAAATGAATTAATTTTGAGTAGTCCATTTTGTAGATTTGATCAGCTGAAAGCACTAAAACAAATTCGGGATCATATGACTCAATGAATTGATGATTTTGGGCAACCGCATGAGCAGTCCCTTCATACCAGCGATCCATATCATCACATTGAAATGGGGGGAGAAAAGTGATTTCAGATTCTCTACGGTCCAACTCCCAAGTGCCCCCATTACTAATATAATTTTGGAGTGTATGAGGTTGATATTGTAGCAGAATTCCTACTGTACTCATTCCTGAATTCCGGCAATTACTTAAGACAAAATCAATGATTCGGTACTTCCCGCCAAAAGGAACTGCAGGTTTTGCCATTGATTCTGTTAGTTTTTTTAATCTTGTTCCTTTTCCACCAGCTAATAAAAGCGTAAGAACTTCTCTTTTCGCCATAAAATTCTCCTTTAACAAGCGGTAATCGCCTATTTATTTGACTTCTTTTTACGGAGATGGTTCCTTACTTGGTATTATTTTCAATTTAACAAACTTCTAATAGGTTTTAAACCCACTTCCATCGATACTTTCTCTAGTATTCTGACATTATTTTAAAGGATTTGCTGTTTTCTAACATAGGCTTTCTTAAATTATCCTAATTTTGTCGAAGTTAAAAAGCTAGTGGGCAACGAAAACTGCGAAATGTATTGGTTTTTCCTAGCAAAAAGCCTGCTTCTCGAAAGAAACAGGCTTAAAGTTTATTGATTTTTCCTAGCCTCAGTCATTTGCTTCCAAACTGAACCTTTTGCTTCTTCCCCATGTTCAATTCGGGCAATAGCAAGTTTAACCTGGAGGCTAACTTCAAATTCAGGATCATTTTCTGCTTCTTTTAGAGCAGGAAGTGCTCGTTCATCTCCTACTTCATATAAGAACATCGCAGCACGCCAACGGACAAGTTTACTGCTATCCTCTAAAGCTTCCATCATCGCTTCCATTGCTTCTGGGAACCCAAGATCTGATAGACAATCCCCCGCAGTTCTCCTTACGGTTACGCTTTTATCTTTTAATGCTTTATAGAGATAAGGAAGAACAGCTTCATCCTCAATCATCCCTAAGTAAACAGTTGAAAGTCTACGAATCGATGCTTTTTCATCTTCTAATGCCTTTTCAAGTAAAGATAAATCCTCTACAGTTGGGTCTGGCATTTGCTCTAATAATTGGTAGCGTACACGCCAATCGGGATGATTAAACTCCTCTAAAGAGATACGTATACGTTCTTTGGCTATTGCATAATGTTCAGGATTTTTTGCTTGCTCCACTAGAGCTTTCAGTCTCTCTGGAGGATAAGCTGCCATTAACTCTTCTTTCATTTCCGAGCCAATTTCATCCCACTCACCATAACGTACACCATAATCCTTCCACCGACGTACCATGACAAGATTATCGTCAGGCCCCTGAACTTCAAGTGCTGCGTTAGCAAACGTTTCAGGCAGAGCATAACGTTTTTCTTCTGTGCCATCTGTTAATTTAATTTGAACAGGAACCCCTTTATACATATGGACTTGGACCTTAATTTCACCAAAATGTTCATCAATTTCATGGTTATGGCCGCTTTCGTTCGATTGCTCTTGGCCAAATGCTTTACGAACTTCGGGTAAAATCACTTTCCAGTCAAAGCGAGCATTCCGTTCGACTGCTAAAAAGTCCGCTACATGATACACTCCTTTTACCCCTTCAATCTCAAGAATCTTTTGAACAACTTCAGGTGCACCTTCTTGCTTATCTTTTTTATAGTTATTGCTTTTTCCCATTGGAAGTTCTTCGTCGAGATTAACCTTCATAGTATTTGGGCTTGGAGTTGGTTCGATTGATACAATTTTCATATTCCCACTCCTACATGTTTTTTAGATAATGTGAAACTTCATACGATGGGGTTTTATTCATTCCCCACTGAATGTTAGTCGCGCATAGCCTGATTAATTCTTCTAATCGGGCTTTTGACTTTTTTAAGTTAATGCGGGATAAAACCTATTTTAACACAAGCATATAGGATGTTCATGGACTCTGCCTAGTAAGGCCGCCATCTATAATCAGTCAACTAACTCCGATAAATAACTCCATCTTTCAATTAATGATTCAAGCTGTTCATTTAGCTCAACCTCTTCAGTCATTAATCTTTGACCTTTTTCAAAGTCACTTCCGATTTGAGCCATTTCTTTTGTTATTTCTTCTAGTCGAGTTTCTGTTGCACTAATTTTCCCTTCAATTTCTTCCCATTCTCTCTTTTCCATATAGGATAGTTTCTTTTTCTTTGGTTTTTCTTTTGACTCGGTCGGTTGCTTTTTCGCTTCCTGAGTCGGTGCCATCTCCCTTTGGGATTGCTTTTCTAAGTAATCCGTGTAATTACCAAAATACAAGGATAACTCTCCGTTTCCTTCAAGCACTAATAAAGTATCTACCACTTTATCAAGGAAATAACGGTCATGTGAAACAGTAATGACCACACCAGGAAAATCTTCAAGGTAATCTTCCAGTATTGTTAACGTTTGGGTATCAAGGTCGTTTGTCGGCTCGTCTAATAATAGAACGTTTGGTTCTTCCATCAAAAGCTTCAATAGATATAAGCGGCGTTTTTCCCCCCCAGATAGTTTTCGAATCAGGGTGCCGTGTGTGTATGGTGGGAACAAGAAACGTTCAAGCATTTGTGCAGCAGAAATCGTTTTCCCATCGGAAGTATGGACAATCTCAGCTGTTTCTTTCAAATACTCAATCATCCGTTTATTTTCATCTAGGTCCTCATTTTCCTGTGTATAATAGGCAATTTTCACCGTCTGGCCAGTCACCAATTCTCCCGAGTCAAGCGGAATCCTTCCTGCAAGAATATTTAGTAATGTGGATTTCCCTGTCCCGTTCCTTCCAATAATTCCTAAGCGATCTTTGGGTTTGATAAGCAAATCTAAATCATCTAGTATCTTTCGATCCGGAAAAGATTTCGAAGCAGACTTCAGCTCTAATACTTGCTTACCCAACCGACTCCCACTTAACGATATATCCAGTTTGTCCGTTGTCTTTCCCGACGAAACTTGTGTCTCCAATGTTTCGAATCGTTGAATCCTCGCTTTTTGTTTTGTCGTTCTTGCTTTTGCTCCACGACGGATCCATTCTAGTTCATTGCGAAACAGATTTTTTTTCTTCTCTAGGGTGGCCGCATCATTTTCTTCGCGAATTGCTTTCGCTTCCAAAAAACTAGCGTAGTTCCCCTTATAGCTATAAAGAGATCCCCCATCCAACTCAAAGATGCGATTGGTTACTCGATCAAGGAAATACCGATCATGTGTTACAATTAATAAAGCTCCAAGATAACGACTTAAATATTCTTCAAGCCATTTAACAGTTTCATAATCCAAATGGTTGGTGGGTTCATCAAGAATAAGCAAATCAGGTGCTTCAATTAAAACTTGAGCAAGCGCTACCCGTTTCTTTTGTCCACCAGATAGTTCCGATGTTTTTTTATCAAAATCGGTTATGCCAAGTTTCGTTAGGATGGTTTTTGCTGCCGTATTGGCATCCCATGCATCTGCCCGATCCATATGTTGTTGTATGTTCATTAACTCTTCCTGAACAGACACATTATTAGGGTCCTTTTCTAATTTTATCATGATGGACTCATAGTCTTTCATCAATTTTAAGATTGGAGCATCTCCATAGAAAACCTGTTCTAATATACTAAAATCGGGGTTTAAGTCTGGCTGTTGAGCCAGGTAACTAATCTGATAATCTTTAGGACAAGTTAACTCCCCCTTATCCGCTTGGTCGATACCTGCAACAATTTTTAGTAAAGAAGATTTCCCTGTTCCATTCACTCCTATTAGACCCACACGGTCACGTTCACCAATTGTAAAGTCAATATCTTGAAACAACACTTTTTCACCATAAGACTTCGTTACTTGTTCAATCGAGATCATTTTCAAACTTGACCATTCCATTCCTTGTAAAATTGATTTAAAAACTCTTCCATGTACTCGTGCCGTTTGGTCGCAATTTGGCGAGCAGACGCAGTATTCATTAAGTCTTTTAACTTTAGTAATTTTTCGTAAAAATGATGAATTGAGGAACTTTTTCCATTTCGATATTCTTCCGTTGTCATCTCTGTACGGACAGAAATTTCTGGATCAAAAAGGGGTTGCGCTTTTTTTCCACCAAAAGCAAAAGTTCGGGCAATTCCGATTGCACCAATCGCGTCTAAACGATCAGCGTCTTGAACAATTTCCGCTTCGATTGTTCGTAAATTCGTTTCTCTCCCCCCCTTAAAAGATACCGATTCAATGCAATCTTTTATATGTTGGACTTTGGTACTGGAAAGTTCCAAGGTATCTATGTATGTGTCTAACTTCCTCCAACCTGCTTCTTCCGTAATATTTAATTTTTCATCTGGGATATCATGAAGCAAAGCGGCCATTTCAATGACAAACACATCACCAATCCCTTCTTGCTTCTGAATCAACAGGGCATTTTTCCTTACTCTATCAATATGGTACCAGTCATGACCCGTACCTTCGTTTTTTAGCATTTCTCGAACATACGCTTCTGTCTTTTTTATGAGATCCTGCATCGGTACACCTCTACTTCTACTAGTGTTATTTTAACACGTTTCAAATGCTATACAGCCATTCGCTTTTTAGCCAAAAAAAAGCGCCACATCAAATGGCACCTACTGCAATTCATTATACCAACTTATCCCGATTGTGTCTTCCCCCGCATGTACTCCGATGACGGCTCCTAATGGATAACAGCTAAACTGAATTTCTGTAAACTCCGCTTCCAATTCTCGTTTCCATTCATTGGCAGTTTGTGGATACAATCCGTATAACAGCCAAACTTCCGTAATTTTATTTCGTTTATATGCCTCTCTCAAATGAGAAAAAATTTTCTCTTTCGCCTTTTTCTCACTCCTGGCTTTTTCTGTAACTTCAAGAGCTCCATCTTGAATCGAAATAATTGGTTTAACTTTCAATAAACTTCCCAAATAAAATTTAGCACTCGACATCCGCCCACTTCGATGCAATTGCTCAAGGCTTCCAATCAAAACATATGTTTCATTCCGGTCTCGGATTTCTTCTAATTTCTGTTTTATTTCCTGAACAGATGCCCCTTCTCTAGCAAGTGTCATCCCTTTTTTTATTAAAGCTGTTTGCGGGTAGGTTAGAATTTTTGAGTTAATATTCGTTACAGGCTTTTCAAGCAATTTGGATGCCTGTTCACTTGAGTCCAAAGTCCCACTAAGCTTTTGAGAAAGTAAAATAGCAATGATCTCATCATACTCCTCCGCAAGCTTTTCATATAATTCTTTAAACGCTCCGATGGCAGGTTGTGAAGTTTTTGGAGGTTCTGATAATACCTTCAGTTTTGCGTATAATTCTTCAGCTGTTAAATCTACCCCTTCTGTATACACTTCCCCATCTAAAATAACCGATAACGGAACAATGTATAAATCCGGATGATTTTGAAGCTCTTCATCCAATACGGCTGTACCATCTGTAACCCATGCTATTTTCCTCATGATACTTCCCCCTTCCCTTATGTATAATCATATGCTTTATTTCGTTATAAGAGGTGTTAATTCCTGTAAAGAAAGAACGATATAATTCAACATTTCCACAAGATCATCTACTTGGTCTTCAAAGACCAGGCGGTTGAACTGAATTGAAACTCGATTATTGATTTGTGGATCTGTTTTCAGAGGGTTTACCTGAATCACTTGCTCAATCGACCTTTCAACACCCCAAATTTCTTCCAGTTTCGTCTTTATATCTTTGTATATTTTTTCATCATGACGATGCCTTAACACGAAGTCGACTGAAACGATACATCCTGAGAGATTCTGCTGTTGATTATGTTCAAGCAATTCTGCCGCAAGATTTTCTAAATCTGCTTTAAGCTGCAGCTCAGCATAAATTGAATTTCTTTGTTCATTCTTCATTCGAAAAGACATGCGAAAGTCTCTAGACATATTCGCTAAATTGACTAAATCTTTTCTGTCAATGACTAATACTTCCCCTTCAAGGTCTCGATCGTAAATAGCGCCTTCTACAATTACTTTAAGGTTATCAAAAGCTGTTGGATCAAACATTTCTTTATCACCTATTCTTATTAGATATGGCCATTGTACCACTACTAGAATTCAAGTGAAAAAAACAATTTTCCAAAAAATAAGGATTCTTAAATTGCTAGAAAGTGTAAGTACCTTTATAATTAATCGTACGAATGTTTTGATTAAGGGGGGTTTGAATTGCCAATTACTATTCCCAAGCGCCTTCCAGCACGGGAGATTCTTGAAGAAGAAAATATTTTTATTATGGATGAAGATAGGGCAAGTACTCAGGATATACGACCATTAAATATTTTAATTTTAAATTTAATGCCAGAAAAAGAGAAAGCAGAAGCACAGTTTTTACGTTTACTTGGCAATACGCCGCTCCAAGTTAATATTACCTTTTTAAAAACAGCTACTTATGAATCTAAAAACACTAGCCGATATCATCTGGAACAGTTTTATACAACCTTTGAAAAAATTAGGCACAAAAAGTTTGATGGTATGATTGTTACTGGGGCACCGGTGGAATTAATTCCTTTCCATGAAGTTAGTTATTGGAATGAATTAGAAACTATCTTTGATTGGACGAAAACAAATGTTACCTCTACCCTTCATATTTGTTGGGGAGCACAAGCTGCTCTTTATTACCACTATGGGATCGATAAATATGAGTTACCAGAGAAATGTTCCGGAATCTATGCCCATCAAATTTTTGATAACAAAGAAAAGTTGCTGCGCGGCTTTGATGATGTCTTTTTCGCACCACATTCACGCCATACAGACAACTCGGAAAATGCGATACTTCAATCACCTGAACTAAGATTACTCGCTTCTTCTAAAGAAGCAGGTCCATTTATTGTTCAATCTTTAGACCGGAAACATATCATGGTAACCGGCCACTTAGAATACGAGACCGATACTTTAGCCGAAGAATATATTCGAGATTTGGAAAGAGGGCTCACTGTCCCAATTCCTTCCCATTACTTTCCTGATGATAACCCAGCACAAAAACCGGTTAACACTTGGCGTTCCCATGCACATTTATTCTTCTCGAACTGGTTGAACTACTATGTTTACCAAGAAACTCCATTTGAGTGGAAATGAAAGAGCCAAAAGAGCATTCTCTTATAGAGACTGCTCTTTTCAGACTGTAGACAATTTCGATGGAATTCGGAATGACTACAGTCTTTTTTAGGCTCTTTTCTCAACCATTATTACTTTTTAAAGAAAATATAGAATGATTTAACTATGGTTCCATTCCAGGTACTTCACTTTCTACAGGCGGTGTGCCCCACGAATCTTCCTGTCTACCATCCAATAATTACCAAGGTTTAACTATAGTATTCACATAAATTAGTTAGAGTATGGGCAGTTCAAGAACGACACCAATACGAGTTTAACCAGGATAGAAACTCTAGGGAAAAGACTTTTAAATTTAGGAAATCATCATAAGAATTGTTTAACTCCTGAAAAATAAGGAATACTAGATTAATGAATAGGAGTGATACAATGAGCGGAGAACAATTAACAGGAGTCTACCGAAACCATGCAGGAGAAGCGATCTCTTTCTTAACTTCTGAAGGAAGAGTGATTTCCTACCGAAAAGCGCTTGCAGAAATTGAAGGTGGAAGCCTCGCTACAGCTAACTTAAGTGAGAATGAACTAACTTCAAGTGAAATTGATTTATCATCCGTCCATAACTTACCAGAAGTTTATTAAAGATGAAGCTATTATAGCCATAACAGTGTTCATACATTCATATTTTTCCTTCACAGCACAAAGTTTGTGAAAAGAACCTTATAAAAGAACCACCTGACTAGATGTCAGGTGGTTTTTACTCTCATTCCTCTTCATTTTCATTCTGTTTTTGAATAACTCTTAAATCAGTTATCCTTGATTCATCTTCCTCAAAATATTGAACTAAATCACCAATGCGATCAATGGCATCCCAACTTAAATGATGTTCAATGCCTTCAACGTCATCGTAAATATTTTCATCCTTAACACCAATTATTTTCAGTAATTGTTCAAGCAATTCATGTCGATAGACCAACCGCTTCCCAGTTTTTTGACCTTTCGATGTCAATACAAAGCCGCGGTATTTTTCATATACTAGATATTGATCTTTATCGAGTTTTTGAACCATTTTGGTAACTGAGGAGGGATGGACGGACAATGCTTCAGCTATATCTGAAACTCTTGCATATCCTTTTTCTTCTATTAAAATATAAATCTGTTCAATATAATCTTCCATACTAGGTGTCGGCATCCCTTAACCTCCATATTCATACATGACAATATAAATTTTACTATAAAAGTCCTTATTAGACAAGGGATCCTAGACTTTACTAGTGGTCCCAAAATCAAACTTAACCTTTTGTTCAGCTTCAACCCATATTAACTTTGCATTAAACAACTTCTCTTTTCCCTGAAAACCCTCGATCATATCTGTTTGTCCTTCTTGTAGGAGTTGCTTCACTAACTTCTGGGTAATACTCTTCCCTAAAATTTTTTTAGAGATGCTGAAGTTACATTTCGTTTTTTGGTAATTTGAACATCCAAATAGGTTTCCCTTATCAACCACATTACCATCACAAAGTTTACATTTACCAAGATTGGTACTGCGAGGACGTTTCCCATTTCTTTTACCTGGGACAAACTCCTCTTTCATATCGGTCGAGAAGCTCCAACTTGCAGCATCTACAGTTGTTTGCTTGACAAGGTGAGCAACCATTTTTTCCGTTTGATCAATGAACTGTTTTGGAGATGCAGCTCCTTCTCCAATTTCTTTTAAACGCTGTTCCCATTTGGCTGTCATCTCAGGCGAAGCAAGAATTTGTTCGCCTAACGCTTGAATGAGAATTTTTGCCTTGACAGTGGCATAAACGACATTTTTCGTTACCTTAATATATCCTCTATCTTTTAACATCGTGATGATCCCTGCACGAGTTGCCTCTGTTCCAAGTCCCTCTGTCTTCATAAGAACTTTTTCAAGTTCTTTATCTTCAATATGTTTCCCAGCAGTTTTCATTAAAGTGATTAATTGTCCTTCAGTATAGCGCTTAGGTGGTTGCGTTTTACTTTCTTTCACTTCTGCTTTAACTACGTCTCCTGTATCACCTTTATTGACTTTCGGAAGTACGGGTTCTTTTTCTTTCTCTTTTGTTGGAAGAACTTTGCGCCAGCCTTCCTCTAATTGTACTTTCCCTTTAGAAATAAATTCTGCTCGTCCATCTACAAGAGTACGGATTGTTGTATACTCTGCAATTGAAACAGGATAATGAGCAGCGATTAACGTCCTTGCAATTAAGTCATAGAGTTTTTTTTCATCACCTGACAAACGGTTAACATCAGGAACTTGTTCGGTAGGAATAATCGCATAATGGTCCGTAACTTTTTTTTCATTCACATATCTGCTATTGTTTTTAATCGATTCAATCGGTAATGGGAAATAACCATTATAATCGGTCTGACCTTGTAATTTTTGTAGAATCGCCGAAAATCCTTCCGCTTCCCCTGGAGTAACGTACCTTGAATCGGACCGTGGATAAGAGATAATTCCTCTCTGATATAGTCCTTGCAATACATCTAATGTCTTTTTAGGCGGAAATTTAAAACGTTTATTCGCTTCAGCTTGAATCGCTGAGAGATTATAAAATAGTGGTGGAAGGAAATCCTTTTTTTCTGCCTTGACTTCTACCGCTTCAGCTGGTTTCCCTTCACAGAAAGCAGCGATTTTTTCAGCCATTTCCTTTGTTTTTATTCTAGATTCCCCTTCTTTTTCCCATTTGCCACTATATTTTTTACCTAATAAGTTAAATTTTGCATTAACCTCCCAAAAAGGCTCAGAAACAAAGTTTTCAATTTCACGTTCTCGTTTAACAATGAGAGCAAGGGTCGGCGTTTGTACTCGTCCAAGCGAGAACACATCAGAAAACCCTTGTTGCTGAAGCAAAAGAGTGTATAATCTCGAAGCATTCATACCGACAACCCAGTCCGCGCATGATCTAGTATAAGCTTCATAATATAAATTTTTCGTATCCGATTCATTTAAAAGCTTTTGAAAGCCTTCTTTAATTGCTTTCGGGGTTAACGAACTAATCCACAATCGCTTCATCGGTTTTGAACACCCGGCAAGCCGTAGAATGTTCCGAATGATCAATTCGCCTTCCCTCCCTGCGTCCCCAGCATGGATAACCTCTGTTATGTTGGGATCCGAAGTCAGCCGTTGGATAATTTGAAATTGCTTGGCTTTGGACGCTACAACTTCATACTGAAATTGTTGTGGAATGATCGGTAAAGTGGTAAGTGACCACTTTTTCCAAGAGGGATCATATTGTTCGGGGGCAGCTAATTCTGTCAAATGGCCAATTGCCCATGTGACATAGGCTCCGTTAGGAAAGATATCTGTTGGAAGTATTTCAATGAATCCATCACGTTTTTTCATTTTAAAAACGGAGGCAAGCGTTCTGCCCTGATCAGGCTTTTCCGCAATAATTAATTTCATGGTTCCTCCTAAAACAATCTTTATGATAGTAGTCTCCCTACTATTTTAGCCCTTTATCTCTCTTAACGTAAAGATACATTTAAAAGAAGCAGCTTTTACCAAAGCTGCTTCAAAGATTTAGTTTAGATTATTAGGAGAGTTGAACCAGTGTTCTTCCGGAATAATTGTTAGGACCGTCAAGATAAACGACGGGATTTTCTCAACCATGAATACGATAACCCCTAATTGCTCATCAAATAAAAGAAAAGAATCACCATGTGAAAAACCTGTAATATTTTCCCCAACTGTGTTCATATGCTCTATGATTCTATTTTTTTCTTCATCCCCTATTTCTAATTGTTGAGAAAATCGTAAAATCCATTGGTTTCCCTCCATTGAAAAACGAAACATTTCCTCCCCCTTAAACTATTATAAGGATGATTTCTAAAAACATTTTTAGCTGAATTAACGTTTAACAAGAAATATAACATTGAAGTATTCATGGTTACAGGCTGTTTATAACGAGGTGAGATTCACTTCTATCTCTTCTTATAAATAAGTCTAAAGTGCTCTTGTTCGAGAGTTTAAATTAAGTTCGCTAGCACCTTACTCGTAAATGCAGCTTTCTTTGTGTAACTTGCCTCACTCAGTCGTATTTTCCGTTCAATACCAGCAATGTTTGAGAGAATAGCCTTAAAAAAAGATATGAAAACTTCCACCTAATTATGCTCCAATTTTCAGTAACCAATTTCTAAAATTAAATGAACTTTATGATAAATATTGCTTTGCTATCTTGACTGGTAAGCGCTTTATCATGTATATTAAAAGCATCATTTATCAGAATATATTATTATATTTAAGTCAACCTTATATGTCCTGTTAAATGAAAAAATTTTTACTTGGACACAGCATTTTTTGTGTCGCGAAAAGGCTTAGGAGGAAAAGGTAACATGCAAAACGGTAAAGTAAAATGGTTCAACAATGAAAAAGGTTTCGGTTTCATCGAAGTAGAAGGTGGAGACGACGTATTCGTACACTTCACTGCAATCCAAGGTGAAGGCTACAAGTCTCTTGAAGAAGGCCAAGAAGTTTCTTTTGAGATCGTTGAAGGAAACCGCGGACCTCAAGCAGCAAACGTTGTTAAATTATAATAGATTTTAATAATGCGCTTAAAAGTTCAAGGCTGGCAAACTGCCAGCCTTTTTTACTTTGAATGAAAAAACGCTACGAACTCCATTCCTTATTTTTGGGATAACAACTTTTCCCCACATACCTTAATTTGTTCACCAACAGTACAATTATTGATGCAAAATTGGTGTGCGTAGCGCTTTCCATAATCTTTTTTTAATTGTTTTTTTAAAAAACACTCATTGCAATAAGTATTCATAAGGCTTTCCACTTCCTCAAGTACTTGCTTCCGTAACAATCCCTTATTCCCACCTTTCTATGAAAGAATCTGCATTTTACTATGAATGGATTTCCCCTGAAGTGCTTGCGTTGCTAACCGATCCGCTTCCTTATTTTGTTTACGGTCAATCGGGCTATATTTAGGATGGATGCCTAGTTTCTCCATTTTTTCTTCAATCCGATCAAGCCATCGATTTAGATTTTCTTCGTAACAAGGCCATTCTCCTTCTAGTTGCTTGAGCACCACTTGCGAATCTCCTTTAAATTCACACGATAAATGGTGAACATCTAGTTCCTCTAATAGAGACAACGCATAATAAAGGGCCGCATATTCTGCTTCGTTATTCGTTTCCATCTCGTCAACAATCTCATTCGCACGTAATCGATATTTCTTTTTGCCTTGATGATAGTATACAATAGCCCCTAACCCCGCGCGATTAGAGTATTTGTCGAAACCGCCATCAAAATAAACAGTTATATTATGTGGTTCTTCTTCAATTTCTGCCAACAATTTTCTCATTTCTTTCAAGTTCCATGAAGTCCCTACTTCATCAATAAATGATATTTCGATTGCTTTTCCACTTTTATCAAGGTTTTCACCAACGCTTAAGGCATGTTCACCTTCTAGCCAGTCCGAAGTGAAGAGGACAGGATTGACTCCCTTTGTTTTATATTTCCATTCTAATTTATATTTCATTTTTTTCGCCTCTCGTTTCAGAAATAGATGGTTTCTTTTATAATAGTTATTATTAGCGTTCTCAACTAGCATTTTATGATACACTGAATTATAACATTTTATGAATAGAGGTAATGATTGTTGATTGAAGTTTATATTGATGGGGCAAGCGCTGGAAACCCCGGTCCAAGTGGTGCAGGGATTTTTATTAAAGCAAATGGAGAAGTACATACTTATTCTATTCCCTTAGGTGTTATGTCTAATCATGAAGCGGAATATTATGCTTTTATAAAGGCTTTAGAAATTTGCCTTGAACTGCAGTTTAAAACGGTCTCTTTCCGAACCGATTCAGAGCTTGTCAACCGAGCGGTAGAAAAAGAATTTGTTCGGAATCAAACTTATAAACCTTTATTAGAAAGAGCCTTAACTTTAAGTAGTAAATTCGATTTATTTTTTATGAAATGGATTCCTTCTTCGATGAATAAGATGGCAGATGAACTAGCACGAAAAGCGATTCGAAAAAACCCAACTGAAGGAGGGAAAGCATGAAATCGTCAATCTCTGCAGATATCTCATTATTGTTTGTTGCACTGATTTGGGGTGCAACCTTTGTTGTCGTGCAAAATGCTATCTCATTTCTAGATCCATTAACTTTTAATGCTGTCAGGTTTACCCTTGCTACTGGATTACTAGGTGTCTGGTTAATTCTATTTGAGCGTAGGCAATTACGAAGGATTAGTCCCAAACTCCTATTGGCTGGATTTTTTCTAGGCTTTTGGTTATTTATCGGATATGGATTCCAGACTTTAGGGCTGGTTTATACAACTTCTTCAAAAGCAGCTTTTATAACTGGATTAAGTGTTATTATGGTTCCATTATTTACGATACTTTTATTGCGCAAACGTTTAACGGTTAATGCCTATATTGGGGTTGCTGCCGCAACAGTTGGGCTATATTTATTGACCATGACTGATGTTGCTAGCCTGAATATTGGTGATGCCCTGGTTTTCGTTTGTGCAATTGGGTTTGCATTACAAATACTTTTAACAGGGAAATATACAAATCTATACCCAACTTTATTATTGACGGTTGTACAAATTGCAACGGTCGCCATATTATCAGCAATCTCGGCATTTCTTTTTGAAGATTATCAGCAAGCTTTTAACCCGACGATTTTATTTAGATCTGATGTTATTATGGCGCTCATTATCACGGCCTTATTTGCAACGGCGTTTGCTTATCTCATTCAAACAAATTTCCAAAAACATACAACAGCAACACGAGTAGCTTTAATCTTTGCAATGGAGCCTGTATTTGCAGCGATAACAGGTTTTTTATGGGCAGGCGATCGGCTATCGTATAGTGCCTTAACTGGTTGTCTCCTTATTTTTGTAGGGATGATTTTGGCTGAACTACCTTCAAAAATTCCATTAAAAAAACGAGCGGAGTCAAAGGTTATATGACCTCTGACTCCATTTTATAATAACAGTATTTGTTTTTCTTTCACATACCGAAGCGCTTGATTCCGATTTCTTACTCCGTTCGCTAAAAATGTTTCAAGGAGCGAAATATAGAAACTCCCATCAAATTCTTTCTGTATTTTTAAAGTTAATTCAATTGCTACTTTTATTAACTCATCCGATGCTTCTGTATACTGTTTCCCAAAATAAATAAACCCTATTGCATCGTCCCCAAAATGAAAACCCTTGCTTTTTAAGATAAGCAAGTATTCCTCTAATGTATTCATTGTGGCCAACCCTCTCTGGTCAATCTCCCCTTACCATTGAAGATTTTACCAGATAATTCGACAAATTTCTATTATTTTTTTGATAATTGATAGCCAAGAACACCTAGAAAGATTCCCACTGCGGCACCAGCAAGAACTTCTGCAGGTTTATGCCCAAGAACTTCTTTCAAAGGTTCAGGAGCTTTTTCCTCATATTCGACTGTATCATGTTCATGAATTTTATCGATTAATTCATCTAGGTCATTTACTTTTAAAGTTAGCTCTCCAGTCTGTCTTCTTATTCCTTGCGCATCATACATGACAATCATACCAAAAACGACTGAGAGCGCAAAATCGATAGTAGGGACACCACGCTTCAATGCAACATAAGTGCTTAATGAGGAAACACCTGCTGAATGAGAGCTTGGCATTCCTCCAGTTGCAAAAAATAAATCAGGTTTCCATTCTTTATGTTTGAAATAGTGAATCGGAATTTTTAAAGCTTGAGCTATCCCTATACTTGATAATGCAATTGCAACGCCATTGTTCAAATCACTCACCTCTATATCTTAATTTGAAAAAAAGCGGCTGTTTTTATTCTTTCGAAGCATAATAAGAATGAAATTATGCTGAAACCTGTAAAGAATTGTAGGGTTCAGCAATTCACTTATCAAAGGGAAGGAGTGTCGAGAAATGACCAAAAAATCTGGAAGAGGAAAAAAGGCACCGGGAGTGAATCCTCAAGGGTACGGTCAAGACGCAGAATTAACTGAGGATCCAAAAACAAAACTGGAAAATACGGCAAAAAGAAGCAACACAAAATAAAAAAAACTCAGTCAGCGGGAATCTCAACTTCCCACTGACTGAGTTCGTAACCCACATGAAAACGTTCATCAGCCGCTTATCATATTTTAAGCAAGTTCTTTTATACTCGGAATAAATTTATGCAATCCTTTAAATTCTATTTCCTCAAATTTATTGAAGACTTTTTCACGGTTAATTTGAAAAGTTGCCTCTCCTAAGTCACAGCTAACGTCTACATCACATTTGATAGCTGCTAACTTTCGGCTTAGATGTAGCATCTCTAAATCCTGCTCAATTTTTGCCCGTTGTCCTTTAGTTAGAGCGCCAAGATTGTCTAGAATTCCTTCCACATCATTGTATTGCTGTAATAATTTGATTGCTGTTTTTTCTCCAATTCCTCGAACACCAGGATAATTATCACTAGGATCGCCCATCAAAGCTTTGAGGTCAATCATCTGCTCAGGCCATATACCCTTTTCCGTGTATAAAGAATCGCGATTATGAACTTGGTAGTTTCCAAATCCCTTTTGTAATAGGATAACGGATGTTCGGTCATCAATAAGTTGCAGAATATCTTTGTCTCCGGTAAGGATTGAAACAGGTAATTCGTCAGCTACATTTTTGGCGATTGTACCAATACAATCGTCTGCTTCATACCCTGGCACTCCAATGTTTGGGATGTCAAAAGCTTCTACTACTTCCTTTACGAGATCGAACTGAGGAATCAATTCAACCGGTGCCTCACCACGATTCGCTTTATAATCTGGAAACATCTCTGTCCTAAATGTTTTACTCCCCATATCCCAACAAACAGCAACGTGACTCGGGTTAAACTTGGATACTGCTGTCATCATATGTTTCACAAAACCTTGGACTCCATTGGTTGGTACCCCTTTTGAATTAATCATAAACTGACCTGAAACAGCCGTTGCATAAAATGCCCGAAATAATAATGCCATACCATCCACTAACAATAAATTAGATTTATGATTCAATTTAGTTTTCCTCCTTATTTTCAATCAAGATATACTTGAGATTAAGGCGACATTCCAAAATATAACCTTTCCATTATAACATGAGAACAACCAAAACCCCCAAAAGATTACTGGAAATAAGAAAAGCGGAAGCGGCTTGCTCAGCTCCGACAGGCATAAGACAAACCTGAAAAGAAGGCGTTCTTTGCCTTCAATTCAGGGGTGGCTTATGACCCGAGGAGTTAGCCGCTGGAGCTAGACAATTGAAAAGCGGAAGCGGCTTGCTCAGTCCCGAAAAGCGCTGGAGGGCTGGCATGGCAGATGAAGTCGCACTTTGACTTCAACTGCCAGACCGAAGCGTCTCGAGGGACTAGCCGCTGGAGCTAGACAATTAGAAAAGCGGAAGCGGCTTACTCAGCTCCGATAAGCATAAAACAACGCTAGTGGGGTTCAATAGATCCCAGTTAAATCAAAAAAACTGTAGGCAAGCTCGTGTTATTCGAGTTTGTCTACAGTCAAAAAATTTTCTAGTAGCCTTAGATCCCCTATTTCTGTTGTTTTTCCATCAGATTTTTCACTATAGGTTTTGGTTCCCAACAATTGAACTTATAAGTTGTTTTTGTCTCATATCCTAAACGATTACAATAATACTTCATTCCGGTTTTTTCACGGTTAGCGCGAAAATGAATACATGTAGCACAGGCATGAAAACGGTCTTCCATACTCTCCACCCCGTTAATGGATCAATTCCCATAGCCATTTATTTAAATCTTCCGTAAGGTTCATCCCTCGATTAAGATTCTCAACCTCTCTAGAGCATTCATCAATTAGTTGATCAATGACGAAAATTATTTGTTCCTTTTGTTCTAAAGAAAATAATTTCCCTTGTTGTTTCGCTAAAATTAGTTTTGAGTAATAGCGTGATCCCAAATTCTGAGGTGCATTATCAACATCCAACTGAAGTAATTTTCTAGAAATTTCACCATAATTGGCTAACTGCTTCACAATTAACAACGAGCGCAGGCAATAGAGCAGTTTTTTCTGTTCTGAATCAGTAAAGCGATCATTGGATAATGTTTGCCTATTTCGTTTTGAGAGGCTCAAATAATGCTTTCCAAGCGCATAAGAGGAATACCCTTTCTCTACAAGGTTTTGCATTCTCGTCCTGAAACCCGCTTTCTCAATATATATAACCGGAGTATAACACCATTCAAATACATTTGGATTAGACTTGCGCATTAACCGAAACGTCTTTTTAATATCCCACCCTTGGGTATCAAACGGCTGTTTAACTGTAATGACCTCAAGCGGCTCATCCAAAGAGAGATATTTGCTTGGATTTTTATGTTTATAAATAAACCGGATATCATGATCAGATTCTACAGAAGAGTATCCCCACGCCCTACTTCCTGCTTCACATGCAAATAAGATTTCAACATCATACTGTACTTCAATTCTAGCTAACCAATCCTTCATTCCTACACATCCTTAAGCCAACTGTTTAATCTTATTATAAGTAGCTTGAAGGTCTTCTACAGGAAAATCTGTTGTAAGGGTAGATGTTACCCCCATATAATATTCCTCTGTCTGTTCAATATAATCTGCTATTAACAGATTAAAAAGTTCTCTTAAGGAAGTTGTATAATGTTCTTTTAAAATACGATTTTGGACTGCTAAATATTCATCGGCCGGCTCTTGCAAAAGTCCTTCTAATTCTTCGCTCATTACACGCTTTTCATCTTTTTCAAAGAAAGATTTAGGATTTTTAAATAACCCGAGTGCTTTTTTAAATCTCTTACGATCTAAATCTCTGAATGCTCCTTCAAAATCGATCTCTTGAAACCTTTTTAGTTCCCAATTCGATAATGTTAAATCTGTAGAGTGTTTGTATAACTCTTCCCTTAAATGCTCTTGGAACTCATTTAAGAGTTTTGTTATAAATGATTCTACTCTTAAAGTGGTTGCACGCATTTCTTGAAGAAAGTCATATCCGACACTCTCGATTAATTCATCAAGCGCTGAATACAAAGCTTGTTTTAAGTCCCGACCGTCATCTTTAAGAACTGAAGGATTGAACGATTCCCGGAAAAATTCACTAAACCTCAAGAAGACTCTTTGTTTGATATAATAAACCAATTCGTCTGCTTCTTGGTGCAATTGAGTTTGCAAAAATTCCGCATTTTTTCCTTGTATATGTTGAATCACTGCCTGTTTTTCTAGTTGTAACGCTGCAAGTTTATTGGCTTTCTCCTCGCGACCTTCTTGAGCTGTTTGTAGTAATTTGTCAAGAATATGAACCGACTGTTGCCATTTTGCTTCTGCAGAATCCATTGCCATTGTCATTAAATCTTGCGAAATAAACGAATAGAAAGAGCCTTCAAAGTCGGCAAATCTGGATGTACCTACGGTGCCTGTTACTTTTTCTTTCAAAGCCTGAAGACTTGAAACAGGATGTAAATGTGGGTTTCGAATTCCATATTGGACAAGCTGACTTTCTACATAAGTAAGTACATCGTCCATTTCTTCTTCAGAATTAGCTAAATCAATGGCATTTACAATAAAGAACATTTTATCTAGTTCAAATGTATCTTTAACCCTCCCAAGTTGGATTAAAAATTCTCTGTCAGCCCGGGAAAAAGCATGATTATAATAGGTCACGAATAGAATAGCGTCTGAATTCTTTATATAATCAAACGCAACTCCTGTATGTCTAGCATTGATCGAGTCTGCCCCTGGTGTATCAACAAGACTAATTCCCTTACGCGTCAATTCACAATCGTAGTAAACTTCAATCCATTCGACAAAACATGATTTCTCCTCATCTGCTACATAATCACGGAAAGATTCTAAATCGGTAGTAAATACACTTCCCAATCGGTGTTCAAATAAAGAAAAACCACTAGAAAATGCACGTAGAAATGAGTGATGAAGTCTCTCGTTTGCCCCAATACTTGCTTCGCTTCCAGATATCCTGCTAATCTTCTCGAGTGCATCGCTATAATTTGTGGCCTCAAGATGAAACAGCTTCAACGACCGATTTATTTCCTGTAGTAATTGTTCATTCTGTTTTACTTTTACCAAGACAGTTCCATGCGGATGGTCCTGGTCCACTGGTTTAATTTTATTGATTGCTGCCGTTGTTGGGTTTGGGGAAACAGGCAGTATGTTTTCACCAATTAATGCATTCGCAAAGGATGACTTTCCCGCGCTAAATGCACCAAATAAGGCCACTGTAAATTGCTGATGTTCTAAGCGCTTTGCTTTCTCGACTAACTCCTTTGAGATTCTCTTCAGCCCTGGTAAGTCCTCAATCCTTTTAGCAGTTGTCTTAAGTTTCTGGACAACTTGTTTTACATGGTCTTGATTACTTTTAGGTTTCTCTTTATCAAGAGGCTTTTGTTGTACGATTTTTTCTTTTGGTTTACTAACGTCAATAGTCTCCGTTATAGGTCGGTCCTCTGTAACATGGACGACCTCTTCATCGATTTTTTGAACAAACAAGGACTCTGCTTCGTCCAACTGTGGAGCTTGCTCCAATTCCCCGTAAAGGCCATCATAGATTGCCTTTTTCCTTGTACCTAACTGCTCCTTGATATTCGTTAACTTCTCGTAAGCCTTTACATAGCCTCGAAGCTGCTCTTCTTTCTGCAGTGTTTTCTCCATATCCGCTCTCGACAACTCATTACCACGAAGGATGTATGTCTCTTTAAAACCACTTAACTGTGAACGTGCTTTTCTTTTAAGCATTTCAGCCACATCATTTGTATAATTAAGGACATAGTCTCCTGAAACAACCGCCCCAACTTTAATCGTTTGTTGAAGATCTCGTGTTGAAAAATTCACTTGAAAAGATTGCGCCATTGATTGTAAAGAATGATCCCCTAGTCCAAGCTGTTTTAAACTCTTTAGGAGAAACTCTTTTATATGCCAATCAAGCTGCGCCTGGACCTGTTGTTGAAGATCTTGATAGAAGAGTTCAAGACGTCTTGCGCGTTCATCCTCTGTTTTTTGCTTGGCAAAAAATAAGCCGACTTTAAAATCAGGCTGCATCGACTTAAGATACGATTCAGCTAATTCACGCGTTTTAAACGGCATCAAATAAGCACTATTTAGTATTGAGTCCAATTCTGTAGTGAAGTCTGTTTCCAATTTAACTTCATAACTCTCCAACTCTTGAATCCTATTTTTCACTTGCTCATGTTGATTTACCAACTGCTCCCACTCAGATTCTGGAATTCCATGTAATTGTTCTTCTAAATCAGCAATAACCCCTTCTGCCTGCTGTTTTAAATCATTTACATGATCTTCAGCTACTTTGACAAGCGAATGAAATACAGACTCTGGTAAGACTCGTTCTCTATCGTGGATTCGGTCTTGAAGCACTTGTAAAAGTTGTGAAAACTGATTATGTTTTATCTCGGGTTTCTTCAATGATGTATAAAAGATTCCTTTTGGTTGAACTCCCCAAGCAGCAAAAGAATCCGAGACACTTTTCTTGAAATCTTCAAACTCAAGTTCTTCCTCACGATGTTTGTCGATCATATTAACGACGAGATAAAGCTCTTTGCCAGCTTCCAGTAATTCCTTCGTAAATAAAAAGTTTAGTTCTGATTGAACGTGATTATAATCCATTACATATAAAACCAAATCAGCTAAATGAAGAGCTGACTCAGTAGCAATGCGATGAGCGTCATCAGCAGAATCGATCCCAGGGGTATCCATAATGACTACATCGTTGAAAGTCCCCGTCCCTTTATGACTGATTTCAAGTGACTCAATTTGGTCTCCATCTTTACAATAATTTTTTACTTTTTCGTAATCATACGGTGCAGGATAAAGCCTTGGCTTTCCTTCTTTGAAGAAGACGCGTGCATACTCTTCACCAGACTTAACCTTAACAAGATTGGCGCTTGTCGGAATTGGACTTGAAGGAAGGATATCTTTTCCAACCAAAGAATTGATCATACTTGATTTCCCTGCAGAAAAATGTCCGCAGAAAGCAATCGCAAATTCTTTTTCCATTGTTTTTCTACCAAGTTCTCGCGCTTTCGCTGATGCATCACCATCTTTATGCTCCGAGAACATTCCATGGAGCTTCATGATTTTTCCAATAAGTTGCATATCTTTTTGAGCGACTAATTGACCCATAACTTAAACCCCTTGTGACGAATTTGTGAACAACTTCATTTTAAATGATTTTTCTCTTTATTCCCACAATAATTGTAAAAACAATCAATTTTACCAATAAAATAAAGGTTGTTCGTAAAGATTGTTGTTAAAATCCTAAAGCTGATTTTAAGTGAAATAAGTTTTTCAACGTTAACCTTGTCTACAAGCTCTTTTCTCCTCTTCTAAACTTACCTTGGAATGAAATCATAGCTAAACATTTTTTTCACTCTAAGACGCAAAAAAGCTATAAAAAAGAACCAAAATAAAAAACCCGGATTTGTCCGAGTTTTCAAAATAAGTATTTAAGTATTAATGCGGTTTCACAACATGATCTAAGACATATTTCATAACTCCTGCGTACAATGCAACAGTACCAACAACAAAAAAAGAAGCCATGTTCTCCACCATCCTTGAAAAGGAATATTAATTGAGAATAATTTTCAACCTCAACACTAGTTTATCATCCCTCTTCCCCATCTTCAATTATTCCAAGTAAATTGTCACATTTATTTTAAAAATTCCTCTTTTAAGACGTGCGTCCTTTATTCGCTTTTAAATGTGGCAAAAATCGTCGGTTGTTTTCAAACACCATTTCATACCCTGTCCATTCTTTCAGTGCCTTTTCCTCTAATGGGATTCGAATGGAAAGGATGACGAAATTACATAGAGTAAATAATATTGCTGTAAAGTACGCTTGAAATAAAACTGGAATTAAAATTAACTCTAGTGTGACAATTAAATAATTCGGGTGTCTAATAAATCGGTATGGCCCTTCTTTTATTATATTTGCGCCAGGAAGAACAATAATTTTCGTATTCCAAAATGGTCCAAGTGATTTGAGAGCCCAAACTCTGATAAGTTGGGTGACAATAAAACCGGTAAGGACCATCCCCCATAGAGGACTTAACTCAAGATTAAAATAACCAACTTCAAAAATTACGCTTACAAGAAATCCAATATGAATCAGGACCATTGCAGGATAATGTTTTGAACCGTACTCTATCGCTCCATTTTCTTTCATCCATTTTTCATTTTTCCTCGCAATCATTAATTCAGCCAATCTTTGACAAATAACGAAACTGATAAATAACAAAAACACCATTTTCATTCCCACCTCATTAATAACAGTTCCGAGCTAAACCCTGGTCCGAGTGCTGCCGCTAAACCAGTATCTGTTTTATTTGCTTTTAACAAAAATCTCTTTAGCACGTAGAGAATCGTTGCAGAGGACATATTTCCATGCTCCTTTAACACTTGCAACGAAACGTCCGTCATTCCTTCCGAAAGGTTAAGAGCTTTTTCGTATGCCTCTAATACTTTTTTTCCACCAGGATGCGCAATAAAATGTGTGATATGCCTTATATTCATGTGCTGTTCTTTTAAGAACTCACACACGTTTTGCTCTAACCAGTTTTCAATAATAGCGGGGATACTTTTGGAAAAAATAACATGTAGCCCTTCATTTTTCATTTCCCAACCCATTACATCAAGGGAATCCTTCATCAATGTGGACTTAGTTGCAAGTATTTTCGGTACCGTAGATTGTTTTGAGTAATGCATATTAGTTTCATCTCCACAAACGAGCGCACATGCTACACCATCCGCAAACAGTGAAGTTCCGACTAGATTACTTTTGGATCGATCATTTCGTTGGAAGGTTAAACTACATAATTCAATGGATAACACCAATACTTTCGATTTAGGGAAGGCGAGGCAATATTCAAACGCACGCGACAAACCTGCTGCCCCTCCAGCACAACCTAAGCCCCATATAGGTATACGCTTTGTATTCGGTGAAAAGGGAAGGATATTCATTATTCGAGCTTCAAGACTTGGAGTTGAAATACCAGAACTTGAGATGGTAAATATCGCATCAATCTCATCGTATGGGACAGGCTCTCTTAAAAACGTTTCATTCTTAAGGCAGTCCTCAATCGCTTCTGCTCCTAAGCTCACTGCCGATTCAATATAAGCGTCATTTTTCTCTTTGAGAGCATGATCTTTCTTGAACCATTCTAAATCTTTCGCAAAGTGACGTTGCTCTATTTGTCCATTTAAGAAAACTGGAAGCAATCGTTTTATATCTTTAAAGGATTCTGAGAATAATTCCTCAGCAAACTCCATTACCTGATTTTGGTTAATTATAAAAGGGGGATTCACTTCTGAGATAGATAAAATCGATGGCATTCAAAACTCTCCTCACTTCACTTTAGGTTACTTTTTCCAATTCGTCGGAGAGTATGCATGTTGATTATGTAGATATAAAAAAAGCTTTCCCTTGAATGGGAAAGCCTAACGTTTTGAAGGAGTTGTTGTGCTCTTTTATTATAACGAAGTATCACGATTATGAAAGTAGAAAATCTTTTCCATTTATGTATAAAACCAAAACTTTTCCACTTCGGTGTTGTCTTCAAAGTGCTTCTACGATTAAAATTTGCTTAAAAGTTTAACTTATATCCTTACAAACTATCTTCCACTTAGAATCCGTGTATCGTCATTCCACCATCAACAAATAAGGTTTGACCACTTACATAACTCCCAGCATCAGAACTTAAAAACACAGCTGGTCCAACCAATTCTGGAAGCTCTCCGATCCGTTTTAAAGGCGTAACAGCAAGGATGTCGTTTACGTATTCTTCATCAGCTAGTAATTTTTCTGTTAGTGGGGTCTTAAAATACCAAGGACCAATCGAGTTTACGTTAATTCCATATTTGCCCCATTCGAGCGCAAGTACCTTTGTCATTTGAATTAATGCTGCTTTTGTAGCCGCATAAACAACTCCGGTTCTTAATGCAACATGCCCTGCAACGGAAGAAATGTTAATAATCCGTCCACCATGATGTTGGTCTTTCATCACTTTACCGACTTCCTGGGAGACCATAAAACTAGATTTTAAGTTTGTATCCATAATTGTCTGCCACTCTTCATCAGTGACATCTAAAGCTTGCGAACGAATATTCATTCCAGCGTTATTTATTAGTACATCGATCTTTCCCCACTCAAGATAAACATTCTGTACTGCTGTGTTAACTTGCTCCCTTTTTGTTATATCAACAGGCAGCACCAATGCTCTCCTACCTAGTTTTTGGACCGCATGCGCGGTTGTTTCTAAATCTTCTTTCGTGCGCGCTAACAAGGCCACATCTGCTCCTGCCTCTGCTAGACCAATGGCAAGAGCTCGTCCAATTCCTCTACCTGCACCCGTTACGATTCCTACCTTTCCATCCAAGCGAAATGATGGTAAAAACATTTCAATCACCAACCTTTTTTATATTTTTGACTCTTTTCGCAAACTTTGTTGCTTTTGAACAAAAAACACAGCTAGGTTATACAAATAATAGCTCATTTATGAGAAAAGAGTTTGCAAACTTAATTTAATCCTATGAAATGGGTACTTCACTTTAAAACCGACTTTAGGATATTAACAGATATTTGTACAAAAACAGATATCTTTTACTATAGTTTACCATCTTCGGTAAACTCCAAATAGAAAAAGCACCGATATGATATCGGCGCCCAATTCTAGCTTTCATTAGACTGTTGTTGTACTTCTATCCAGATCTCTTTCAACTCTAATGAGCCGCAACCTGTACAAGCACAAACCTCACTATACAAAAGACGGCAACGATCACAATAATATTTTTTCACGCATTCACACCCCTGGCAGAATATTTATTATTAGTTTATTAATTCTGCCAGAAAAGGTCCGTTCATTTGAAAAATTATGATGCATTTTGTTGCTGAGGTAATACTGGTGATACCTTACTCTTCTTTTTAGGAATGACATTAAATAAAATATTGAGTGCTATAGCTGTTATACTTCCGGCAACAATTCCATTACTCGTTAAAATTTGTAAACTTGAAGGAAACTCAGCAAATAGACCTGGAACGGTTGTTACACCCATTCCCATCCCAACAGAACAAGCAATAATCAGTAAGTTCTCTTGCTTTGAAAAATCAACTTTACCTAGCATCTTAATTCCATAAGCCATAACCATTCCAAACATGGCAATCATCGCTCCACCCAACACTGCCGATGGAATAACTGTGGTCAACGCACCAATTTTAGGCATTAGTCCCAATACAACAAGCATTCCAGCGGCCGTAAAGATGACATTCCTACTCTTAATACCAGAAAGTTGGATTAGCCCCACATTTTGTGAATAGGTTGTGTATGGAAATGAATTAAACAAACCTCCAAGAATAATCGCAATGCCTTCAGCCCGGTATCCCCTTGACATGTCTTTACCAGTTAACTTTTCTTTGTAAATGTCAGATAGTGCAAAATAAACCCCTGTTGCCTCAACCAACCCAACTAATGAGACTAGAATCATTGTGATGATTGGCGTTACCTCAAAAGTTGGCATTCCAAAATAAAATGGTGCAGGCATGTGAAACCATGAAGCTTCTGCTACAGAAGAAAAATCAATTTTCCCCATAAATGCTGCGACGATTGTGCCAGCCACTAGCCCTATAAGGATGGCAATTGAACGAACAAATCCATCAAAGAATCGGTATAAAAAGATTATGAAACCCAATGTACCAAACGCAAGTGCAATATTGGACATCGCCCCAAAATCCGCACTTCCTTCGCCACCAGCCATATTGTTCATAGCAGCCGGAATGAGTGTAATTCCAATGATTGTAACAACTGAACCGGTAACCACCGGGGGAAAGAAACGAATTAATTTTCCAAAGACACCTGCTATTAAAAGTACGAACAAACCAGACACAAGGATGGCCCCATAAATTGCCGATACTCCATATTCAGTACCGATGGATATCATTGGTCCTACAGCAGTAAACGTACAACCTAACACGACAGGAAGGCCAATTCCAAAGTATTTGTACTTCCAAACTTGTAGGAAAGTTGCAATCCCACACATGAGAATATCAATTGAAACCAAATAAGTAAGTTGCTCACTAGTAAGCCCAATGGCACCACCAACAATTAAAGGCACAACTACTGCCCCAGCATACATTGCTAAAACATGTTGAATTCCAAGGGAAGCAATTTTTATCGGATTGTTTTTCATTCGTTAATTACCTCCCTAGTATCGTCTAAAAAATCAACTGTCTTATTTTTTAACGACTTAATCCGTGCCAATGACTCTACTTTAAAGCCTTTATCGCGAAGTTTTTCTCCCCCGTCTTGAAATGCTTTCTCAATTACAATCCCAATTCCTGATACTGTTGCTCCAGCCTGCTGAACAAGGTCAATCAACCCCAGAGCTGCTTGGCCATTCGCGAGAAAATCATCAAGTATTAATACGTGGTCTTGTTCACTAATAAATGTACTTGAAATAGCAATTTGATTGTTTACTTGCTTAGTAAACGAATATACTTGAGCAGTTAATAACCCATCTGTTAAAGTTAAAGACTTTTGTTTTCTCGCAAAAACAACAGGTACGTTCATATATAATCCTGTCATTACAGCAGGAGCTATTCCTGAAGATTCGATCGTTAGAATTTTTGTAACAGGCTGCTCTGCAAATCTCGATGCGAACTCTTTTCCAATTGCATCCATTAACACCGGGTCAATTTGATGATTTAAAAAAGCATCTACCTTTAAAATGTCATCCTTTAATACTTTTCCTTCTGTTAGAATCTTACTTTTTAATAGCTCCATAGTTTCCCCCTCAAATGATGAAAAAAATAAAAATGCCTGGGAATCATTGCTCCACATCATAAAATGAGTGAAGCAATGATTCCCAGGCATCTGAAATTAAGGGAACTAGAGAACCCTATTTAGAGCGCTCTTCATTGCTCACTCATAGTCAGACTATTTACGGTAGTCTGGTAGAGACTTGCAGGCCATATTCCTGCGATTATATGAGTGAAACGATTAATTTAAAAATATTATACCATTTTACAGGTGTTTTTCAAGAGAAAATACGAATTATATTCCTTTTTATCATCCAAATGTTCGCAAAATTGGATTAATAACTCTCTCATCCTGTTCATGATTGCCATCATATAAAAATTATATCCTTCTAGATTGTTCATTTTTTCACACATTTACGTTCACATTTATTTCACATTTCCTCCCAGTATAGTGTGACAAAAATCACCGTCATTTCAAGTTTTTACTATTACTATAGTGAATAGATGATGAATGAACAATCTGTGAACTGACTGAAACATACTAGAAATATAAAAATTGTTTTGTA
>Ga0182742_1000488_pt1 | contig 62485 bp, 56 predicted proteins | sample eDN5th37CBELigMG_FD_128880 | JGI IMG/M metagenome (GOLD analysis project Ga0182742, IMG submission 128880) | Enriched Miracle-Growth compost microbial communities from Emeryville, California, USA - eDNA 5th pass 37_C BE-Lig MG (version 2)... ...
AAGGCCTCCGCGACGCAGCCACGGGCTGCGTCGAGGAGGCCCACCATCGAGCGAGGCGTCACCTCACGGCACGACGCCGGAGCCCGACCCCATCTGCCGGATCCCCGTCGCGCTCCAATCGCTCGCCTGGATCGAGACGAGGTCACCGCTCGCCAGCGGCGCGGGGGCGGTGCCGTCCCACGGCATGCTCTGCACCACCCCCGCCGGCACCTCCCCGTAGCGGACCGGCGTGCCGAACGAGCCCCCTCCCTCGGAGAAGATCCCCCACTTCGGCGTGCCGTCCGCGGCGGAGACGAGGAGGAAGGTTCCCGGCAACGCGGGCGCCCAGGAGATCGCATCGCCGTCGACCGCCACGGTGAACTCGAAGAGATCCCACCCCTCGTCGAGCCGCACCTGCAGCGAGGCAGCGGGACATCCACCGGCGAAGCGCACGTAGGACCAACGCAGCGACTGGAAGCCCGCTCCCTCCTGCGAGTGGCTCGCCCAGACGGTGGGGTAGTCGAGCACCGCCGCGGTGATCTCGAAGGCGCCGTCCGCCCCCGTCTCCGCGAAGAAGTTGCAGTTCTCCCAGCCGATACCGCACAGCGCCGAGACGGTGTCGTAGTCGAGCGTATCGTCCCAGGCCATCACCGCTGCGCCCTCCACCGGGTTGCCGTCCAGACCGACGACGGTGCCGCGCAACGTGCAGAGCCCCGCGGCGACGATCCGGTCCGCGCGGAGCACCAGCTCCTCCTCGCTGCAGTTGGCTCCCCCGTTACCCGGCTCGGCCGGCGCGTCGAACTCGCCGAGGGCGTACACGTTCCCGTCGTGGATCACGCGGAGGGTGACGCGGTGGGTCTCGCCGGGAACGCCATCCTGATCGACGTCGTCGCTCCCTTCGCTGCGCATCACGTTGAGGCGGAATCGGCCGTCGGCGCCGGTGAGCTGGCCGCCGGAGGTGCCGGTGTAGGTGACGCCCGAGGCGGTCACCATCGCACCCGCGACGAGCGCGCCCGCCTCGCTGCGCACGACGCCTCCGATGCACCCGTGCGATTCCACCGGCCAGTCGAGGTTCCAGTAGGAGAAGTGGTTCACCTTCGCCGCGGCCACGAGCACGCCCGGGAAGGCGCCGCTCCGTACCGCCTCGCCGGCGCTCTCCGGCACGATGGCACCGTCGCCGTCCTCGAGCCAGCCGTCCTGCCCGTGACGCACCCAGGTGCCCTGCACCTCGTCGAAGGCGTAGAACGGCAGGTCGATCCGCCCGTTCCCCGGTTGGAGATCGACGATGACCGACCAGGTGTCGCGCGGGATCTGCATGCGCAGCTCGGCCTCCGCTTCGAGGTGGTCGACCTCCTGCCCGGTCTCGTCGCGCAGCTCGACCGCAGAGAAGACGCCGGAGATGAGCAGGTTGCCGTCGCTGTCGTCGAAGCCGCCCGGGAAGGAGTGGGTCTCCGTCACCGGGTTGAAGACCCGCGCGCCGCCGGTGAGCCCTTCGCGCAGACCGGAGATGGAGAGCTTGTTGTCTTCGGTGGCGCAGCGGGCGCCGGTGCAGCCCAGCTGCTCCAGCCGATCGAGCACCGCGTTGAGCACCAGCACCCCGCCGCCGCCGCCCTCCACCCGGCGCAGATGCGATGCGTACCCCTCGCTCTCGAAGGAGACGACCACCGTTCGACCTTCCTCGGCGACGATGGCTGCTTCGTAGTTGCCACCGGCGTCGGTGCGGACGGTGACCCGCTCGCCGTCGTCGATCCGCCCGTTGCCGTTGCGATCGACGGTGAGGTGGACCGCGGCGCCCGGTAGCGGGGCGCCCTGGCCGTTCTGGCCGGCGGCGGTGACACGGCCCGAGAGCGAGAGCTCGGATCCCGCCGGCAGCTTCTTGTCGCCGGAGCCGCCGCTGCTCCCACCGCCGCCACAGGCGATGAGCAGCGCAGCGGCGAGCGCCACGGCACACGAGGAAAGCAATCGGACCATCGGTCTCCCTCCCGTTTCGGTTGGCCTTGCGTGGGGAGGGACATTCAACGCCCATCGGACCTGCAAGTCCAAATTCGTACCGTGCACCGTCAACCGATTCCCTGATCGAGCACCCGAAAGCCGGTCGCCCGGATCACGTCCTCGATCTCCAGCGCGTCGCGGTCGGCGAGGTCGGCGATGGTCCGCGCCACCCGCAGCAGGCGATCGAAGGAGCGGGCGGAGAGCTCCCAGCCGGAGACCAGCTCCGCCAGGTAGCGCTGCGCTTTTGCGGAAGCGCCGCAGACGTCCCGCACCAGGCCGGGCGGAATCGCCGCGTTGACCAGCACCGGTCCGAAGCCGGCGATCCCCTCGAGCCGCCGCGCCGCCCGTTCCCGCGCGGCGACCACCCGCTCGCGCACCACCACCGAGCTCTCCCCCGGCGGGCCGACCAGCGCCTCCTGCGGCACGGGCGGCACCTCCACGTGCATGTCGATCCGATCGAGGAGCGGACCGGAGATCCGCGCCCGGTAGCGGCGGACCGAGTCGATCTCGCAGGTGCACAGGCTCGGCCGCGCCGACGAGTAGCGGCCGCAGGGGCAGGGATTCATCGTGGCCACGAGCTGGAAGCGCGCCGGGTAGTTGATCGACAGGTGGGCGCGGCGCAGCCGGACCTCGCCGTCCTCCAGCGGCTCGCGCAGGCACTCGATGGCGTTGCGGCGGAACTCGGGCAGCTCGTCGAGGAAGAGGACGCCGCGGTGGGCGAGGCTCGCCTCTCCCGGCATCGGCGGGCTGGTGGCGCCGATGAGCCCCGCGTCGGAGACGGAGTGGTGCGGCGCACAGAAGGGCGGCCGGGTGAGGAGCGGCCTGCCCCGCAGCCGCCCCGCCGCGCTCCAGACCCGCGTCGTCTCCAGCGCCTCCTCGAAGCCGAGGTCGGGGAGGATGGAGGGCAGGCGTCGCGCCAGCATCGTCTTTCCCGTGCCCGGCGGCCCCACGAGGAGGAGGTTGTGGCCACCCGCGGCGGCGACCTCGAGGGCGAAGCGCGCCTCGTCCTGGCCGCGCACCTCGGCGAGGTCGAGGGGCTCGTCGCCGCGCAGCGCCTCGGGGAGCGGACCATCGGCGACCGGCAGGGGCCGCGTGCCCCGCAGGTGCTCCGCCACGTCGCGCAGGGAGCGGCAGGCGAGGACGACGACGCCGTCGATCACCGACGCCTCCCGCGCGGTCTCCGCAGGGAGGATCACGTTTTCGATACCGAGGTCGCGTGCGGTGGCGGCGAGGGAGAGGCCGCCGGGGATCGGCCGGACCTTGCCGTCGAGGGCGAGCTCGCCAGCGATCAGGTAGCGATCGAGCCGCTTCTGCGCGATCTCGCCCGCCGCAGCGAGGATGCTCACGGCGATGGGGAGATCGAAGGTGCTGCCGTCCTTGCGCAGCCCCGCCGGCGCGAGGTTGACGGTGACCCGTCGGCTGGGGAAATCGAAGCCCGCCGAGATGATCCCGGCGCGCACGCGGTGCCGCGACTCGGCGACCGCGCGGTCGCCCATACCGACGATCTGGAAATGGGGCAGGCCCATGCCCACCTCCGCCTCCACCGAGACGGGGTGGGCATCCACGCCGAGGAGCATCCCCGTGTGGCAGCGGGCGATCTGGTTCTTGCTCACGTGTGCCTCCGTGGTGACGGGCGCCCTGCAGCAACGCCGGTGCCGCAGCCACGGAGGCTCACGTTCCGGGGGCTTCGGAGGCGGCGGGCCGGCAGCGCCCGCGGCCCCGGCCCGCGCGCCCTACCGCTGCACGGTGGCGCTCCCCCCGCCGATCCGCAGGAAGCCGTCGGGGCCGGGGCCGACGAAGGTCACCTGGACCACGTCGCCGCTCGCGAGCGGCATGGGCGCTTCCCCGTGGAGCGGATAGGCGACGGAGGCGCCAGCGGGCGCCTTGCCGTACTCGACCGGCCCGCGGAAGCCGGCCAGGCCGCTCTCCACGCCCAGCATCCACTTGAGCGCACCGTCGGCGCCGGCCACCTGGAGGAGCGCGAGCGGATCGTCGGGCTGCCAGGCGATCACCTCCCCCTCCACCGAGACCTCGACGTCGAACTGGTCGTAGCCCGCGGCGAGGCGGATGCGGAGCGGATCCTTGGGGCAGCGCCGCGGAACGACGTTGGCCCAGCGCACCGACTGGACGCGTTCGCCCCGCTGCTCGTGCATCGCCCATACGGTGAGCGCCTTCCGCGCGGCGACGCGCATCTCGAAGGCGCCGTCGGAGCCGCTGGAGCCGTCGCTGCACGCGGTCCGGAATTCGCCGCACACCGAGGCGATCTGCTCGTCGGTCAGCTCGGGATCCCAGGCCTGCACGAAGGCGCCCGCGAGCGGCTGGCCCTCGTGATCCTCCACGGTGCCGCAGAGATCGCAGCCGCCCACGTCCACCTTGCGCTCGTCCGAGAGCGAGATGGGCAGGCCGCCGTCGCCGAGATCCTCCGGCATGCAGCGGCGGCGCGGCCGGCGCTTCGGCGGCGTCTCGTACTCGCCCACGTCCCAGGCCTCGCTCTTCCAGGTGACGCTCACGGCGACCCGGTGAATCTCGCCGGGCTCGCCGTCCTGATCGAGATCCTCGTCCTTCTCCTCGCTGCGCAGCACCTCGAGGACGAAGCGCCCCGCCTCGTCGGTGACCGCGGGGCGGGCGGTGCCCACGTAGGTCACGCCCGAGGCGGTGACGAGCGCGCCGGCGACCGGCTTGCCGTCCGGCCCGGTGAGCCTGCCGCCGACGCAGGTGATCTCGTCGATCGGCCAGTCGAGGTTCCAGTACGAGAAGTGGTCGACCGGCCCCGCCACCACCAGCGCGCCGGCGAAGGTGCCGCTCCGCACCGCGGGGAGCGCGCTCTCGGGAAGGACGGCGCCGGTGGCATCCTCGAGCCAGCCGTCCTTCGGGTGGCGCACCCAGTCGCCCTGCACCTCGTCGAAGGCGTAGAGCGGCAGATCGATCCTGCCGTTGCCCGGCGCCAGATGGACGATCACCGGCCACGTGTCCCGCGGGATGTGGAGGCGGAGCTCCACGTCGCGATCAAGGCGGTCCACCTCGTTCCCGTCCCCGTCCTCGAGCTCCACCGAGGCGAAGACGCCGGAGACGAGCAGGTTGCCCTCCACGTCGGTGAACGCGCCGGGAAAGTGATCGGTCTCGGTGACCGGGTTGAAGAGGCGCGCGCGCCCCGAGAGGCCGGTGGGCAGGCCGTCGATGGAGACCCTGCCGTCCGCGGTGGCGCAGCGGCTCTTCTCGCACGAGAGGGCCGCCGCCGCGGCGAGGACGGCGTCGAGGGTCACCTCCGCCTCGGCGCTGGCGATCACGCTGCGGAAGGCGGGCGCATGGCCCTCGTGCTCGAAGGCGACCACCACCGTGGCGCCCGGCGCCGCCACGGTGCTCGCGCGGTAGCGGCCTTCGGCGTCGGTGGTGGCGGTGACGCGCTCCGCCGCGGCGATCCGCCCGTCGCCGTCGCGATCCACCGAGAGGTGGACGCGGGCGCCGGAGAGCGGGCCGCCCTGCCCCTGCAGCGGCCTGCCGGTGACCAACCCCTCCACGGAGAAGGGCGCGCCCTCGACGATCGGGCGCGCCGGATCCCGCTGCCCGTCGCGGCGCTCGCCGCCTCCGCCGCCGCTGCTGCCGCCACAGGCGGCGAGGAAGAGACCGGCCAGAATCATCGCTCCCACGTACGGCTTCATCTGGTTCCTCCCCTGACGATCGGGAGGCAATAGGCCGCGCGGCGCGCGCCGGATACGGCGGATTTCGGCACTACCCCGCCCATGGGAACCCGTCCGCCCCTGCGCTAGGATGCGCCGCCATGCTGCGCCGCCTTCCGCTCCTGCTGCTGTGCCCGCTCCTCCTCGCCCCGCTCGGGTGCGATTCGGCGCAATCGCCATCGCCCCACGGCGGCGCCGGCGCGGGTGGAGCCGGCGGCGCCGGCGGGTACGGCGGCGGCGAAGGCGGCGCGGAGGCGATCGCGCCCGTCCCCACCGTCCGCCTCGACGCGCTGGTGATCCAGCCCGGCGGCGGCCGCACCTTCCTCCTCGACGCCCTCGAGAGCGCCACCGCGTCGGTGCGCGTCGTCTCCTGGATCCTCACCGACGACGTGATCGAGGACGCCCTCGTCGCCACCGCCGCGCGCGGGATCGACGTCCGCGCCATCGTCCCCGCCGATCCGGTCAACGAGGAGGCGCGGGAGAAGCTCGCCCGCGGCGGCGTGCTCCTCGACGAGGGCAACCCCGCCTTCGCCCTGACCCACGAGAAGGCGGTGGTGGTGGACGACGACCTCGCCTTCGTCCTCAACCAGAACCTGAGCTACTCGGGCTTCGAGTGGAACCGCGAGTACAACGCGGTGATCACCGGCAAGCCCGCGCGTGACGTGGCGGCGATCTTCGACGCCGACTGGGAGCGCCGCGCCTTCGCGGAGCCCACCGACCTGGTGGTCTCGCCCAGCAACGCCCGCAGCCGCCTCGAGACGCTCCTCCAGGCGGCAACCGAGTCGATCGACATCGCCATGGAGGTGATGAACGACGGCCGCACCATCGACCTGGTGGCGGCAAAGGCGACGGAGGGGCTGGTGGTGCGCGTCCTCCTCGAGGATCCCGCCGCGGTGGAGGACAACGCGCAGACCGCGCAGCGGCTGCAGCAGGCGGGCGTTCAGGTGCGCTGGCTGGCGAGCCCCGATCTCCACGCCAAGGCCGTGGTGATCGACGGCCGCTTCGCCTACGTCGGCTCGGTCAACTTCACCTGGTCGTCGCTCTCCCGCAACCGCGAGCTGGGCCTCGTCACCGCGGACGGGGAGGCGGTGGCGCGCATCCTCTCCACCTTCGACGGCGACTTCGCGAAGGGGAGGACGGACTTCCGATGAAGCGCTCCTTCCGCAGCCGCACCACCGAGGAGCTGGTGGCGCGCAAGCCCGAGCCCGAGGCGTTCGCGACGCTGCCCCGCGCGCCGCTCCACGTGGTCCTCGCCGACGTGCGCGGGCTGGCCAACGTGGGGCTGATCTTCCGCCTCTGCGACAACCTGCGGGCGGCGCACCTGTGGCTCTGCGGGATCACCGGCCATCCGCCGTACGAGGGCGATCCGCGCGCGCCGGAGATCGCGGCGCGCTGCGATCGGGAGATCCGCCGCACCGCGGTGATGGCGGTGCCGTACGTCCCCTGGAGCTACCGCGCCGACGCGCTGGAGGTGGTGCGGGAGCGCAAGGCGGCGGGCGACACCATCGTGGTGGTGGAGCAGGCGGAGGGCGCCCTGCCCCTCCACGAGGCGCCGCTCGCGGGGCCGATCACCCTGGTGCTCGGCCACGAGCGCACCGGCGTCGATCCGGCGATCCTCGCCGAGGCGGACGTGGCGCTGGAGCTGCCGGTCTACGGCATGGCCAACTCGATCAACGTGGCGATGACCGCGGCGATTGTGGGCTACGAGCTGGTGCGCCGCACCGGCGGCTTCGGCCTCGAGCCGCTCTAGGAACGGAAAAGCCGGCAGCAGGGGCCGGCTTCGGTCGAGCGGGCGCTCGTCGCAGCCTCAGAAGAAGCTCTCCGGCACGTAGACGATGTCGCCGGGCTGGAGCAGGAAGTTGGCCTGCTTGCCCATGCCGATGTCGTCGACCGGCACCTTGATCCGCTGCTCCTTGCCGTCCACGGTGCGGGAGACCACCACCGAGTTGCGGGCGGCGAGCTTCGAGAACCCCTCGGCGAGCGTGATCGCCTGGACGATATTCATCCCGTCCTCATAGGCGAAGGTGCCGGGCTTGGAGACCTCGCCGAAGACGAAGACCTTCTTGGAGTTGCGCTCCTTGATGAAGACCGTGACCTGCGGGTTCTTGATGTAGCCCGCCGCCAGGCAGCTCGTCAGGGCCTCGGAGGTTTCGGGCGCCGTCTTGCCGCCCACGTCGACCCGCCCGCAGAAGGGGAAGGCGACCGTGCCGTCGCTGGAGACGCGGTAGGCGCCGGAGAGGTCCTCCTCGCCCACCACGCGCACCTCGAAGACGTCGCCGCTGCCCAGCGTCTGGGCGCCGATGGAGGGGCCGGTGGCCGTGGGCGCGGAAACGGACGCGCCCGCCCCGGGGGCGACCGCACCGCGGGTGGTGCAGCCTGCCGAAGCGAGCGCGAGGAATACGACCAGCAGGGGAGCGCGCGTCATTGCGAATCCAACAGCGATCCGGCGACCGCTATGCCGCCTCCGCCGGCCCTGGGACCGGCGGAGGAGAGGCGCGCTGCCAGCGCGCGGTCCGTCGAGACCCGCTCCACCGAACGGCGGGCGGGCCGCCGGGATCAGTAGAGGAACGAGATCCGGGCGCTGAGCTCGTTGCGATCGTACTTGTAGTACGGGTTGTCGAACTGCGCGCCCTCGGTGTCGCGCTTGGTGAAGGCATAGCTCACACCCGCGCCGAACCACCGGTTGAACCGGTACTCGGGGCCGATGTGGAAGCGGAGGAGGTCGTTGGTGCCGCCGTCGACCGTCTCGCCCGCTTCGGCGGTGCCGAACTCGATCATGTCGTAGCTGAGGCCGGCGCGCAGACCGAACTCGCGGGTGAACGCCAGGGCGCTCTCCAGGTAGACGCGGTCGTCGGCGTAGTAGTCGTAGTTGGGGTCGGCGTTGAACGTGCGGCCGTAGCCGAGGCGCACGCTCGAGAGCTCGGTCGGGTACCAGCCGATCTCCGCGCTGCCGACGACGCCGCCGAAGCCGCGGGCGGTGCCGTCCGCCGCGTCGTCGAGGCCGAACTGCGAGCCGTAGCCCAGCTTGGCGGTGACGCCGACCTTGTTGCTGACCATGCTGGTCACGCCGACCTGGGCGCTCATGTTGCCCACGTCGTCGGCGAGGCCCCGCTCGCCCACCTTCGTCTCGTCACCGGTGTAGCTGCGGTAGCCCACCGCCAGGTCGAGGAGGAGCGCGGTCTTCGCCGCCACCGAGAGGCGGGCGTCGACCCGGCCGGTGTGCGACATGTTGTCGTAGCGCTCGAGGGCCGACTCGGGGGTGGAGCCCACCGCCTCGAAGCTCTGCACGCCGAGGGTGTAGCTCGGGGTGATGCTCCACGAGTCGCCGGAGCGGGTGATCAGCCGCAGCGCCGCGTCGTTGGTGTTGACGACGCTGTTGAGGCCCACCGAGTAGACGTCGGTGCGATCGCTGCGGACGAAGCGATCGGTGATCTCGAACTGGACGTCGCCGTCGCGGTTGAAGAGCGCACCGAAGTCGATGTCCGCGGTGCTCTTGCTCAGGTCGGAGAGCTCGTCGCTGAGGAAGGCGTTGTAGTCGTAGTTGGCGTCGAGCTTGAGCTGCAGGGTGCTCGACGGAGCGAGGAAGCGGATCCCCGGACGGATGTGGAGGATGGTGTCGCCCACCACCTCGGTGCCGGCGTCGTTCACGCCCGCCGCCGAGTCGTACCGGGTTTCGAAGGTGAAGACCGGGTTGAGCCGGCCCGAGCCGATGCGAACGCCGGTCTGCTCCGCGGTGACGGCCTGGGCGCCGGCGGCGACGGGCGCCGCGCAGGCGGCAGCGACGATCAGCGCGCGAGCGGCGCGGTTGCGATTCTCGTGAGCCACGGTTCGTACTCCTGGCGATCGTACTCGACCGCCCCCCGGGCGCCGGCGAAGCGCCCGTCAAGACGTTGTCGCGCGCGGACCTCGCGGACCGCAGCGCAGAAGAGGATCAGCGGGCGGGGCTCGCGGCGCCGGGCGCCTGCACCGCGGGAAGGACCGGGGCATGGGCGTCGCCGAGCGACGACGCGGTGCCGTTGGGATCGAGCGCGTCGAAGTCCCTGGCCGTCTTGCGGGCCACCACGGTCTCCTCCTTCGCCTCCGCCGCCTCGGCCTCCGCGGTGCCCACGCAACCGGTCGCCTCCTCGCGGAGCTTGTCCACGGTGGCGGCGTCGGCGATCACCGTGTCGAGCGCGGTGGAACGCGCGTCGCCGGTGAGGCTGCCGGCGCGCTCGATCGTCTGGCTCGCCGCGTTGACGTAGCTCTTGATCTGCGTGGCCTTGTCGTTGAGGCAGCTGAACTTGATCGCGTCGTTCTGCGCCTTCGCGTTGTTGACCAGGTTGGTCACCTGCAGGGAGGCCTGCTCCATGCGGGTGAGGGCGGCGCGGGCGGTGCCGAGATCGGCGGCGCCAGCGATCGTCGGAAGCGCCAGCACGGCGCCGAGAACGGTTACGAGCGACTTCTTCACGGCTCCATCCTTACTGGGGGTCCCTCCCCCCGGGGCGCCCGGCCGCAGGCTTCCGCCCCGGCCGACCGCCGTCCCTCCGCGACCCGCGGAGACCTCTGCACAAAATCGACTCGACGGGTCTCACGCCTCGTATCGAGGCAATGAACGGCGTCTGCATGGCAAACGCGCCACCCTCCCCCTGGCAGGTGGGCTCCCGCCCTCCGCCATCCGCATCACCGTCTATCACAGGACGGTTCGTCCTGCGAGATTCTTCGCGTACTGCGGAATCGATTGATTCGGCGAACCCAGAACGGGTGATCGTTTACTCCCCCCGGGGGGCGGAGAGCAAGAGCGCTCGGCCGGAAAAATACCTGTCTCAGATGGGGGCCGCTGCGCACAAACCTGCGACAGGTCGGACGACGACGCACGTGTCATCCTCCCCGGCGCGAGGTAGAGCTGGCGGGGGCTTCAGCCGCCCTTCTTCATCTCCGCGAGCACCTGCTTGGCCACCGCCTTGAGGGTGTCGAAGACGCCCACGCCGGTGGGGGCGATGGCGTTGAACTCCGGCACCCCCCGGGTGTTGAGCAGGCGGGAGAGCTCCTCGGAGGGGACGATGTTGGGCAGGTCGCGCTTGTTGTACTGGATCACGTAGGGGATGCGATCCAGGTCGTACCCCTGCTCCGCCAGGTTGATCCGCAGGTTCTCCGCCGACTCCAGGTTGGCGTCGAGGCGGTCCTCCTGCGAGTCGGCGACGAAGACCACCCCGTCGACGCCCTTGAGGATCAGCTTGCGGGACGCGTCGTAGAAGACCTGCCCGGGCACCGTGTAGAGGTGGAAGCGGGTCTTGAACCCGCGGATCTCGCCGAGGCCGAGGGGCAGGAAGTCGAAGAAGAGCGTGCGCTCCGTCTCCGTGGCCAGCGAGATCATGTTGCCGCGCGCCGCGGGATTGGTCTTGGCGTAGACGTACTGCAGGTTGGTCGTCTTTCCACACAGGCCCGGCCCGTAATAGACGATCTTGCAGGTGATCTCGCGCAGCGGGTAGTTGATGAAGGACACGGCGTCTTCCCCGGACACCGGCAGCAGCCGGCGGCGACCTACTCTTTGAAAAGGTTGTCGATGTCCTCGTCGGTGATCTCGGCGAAGAGCGTGTTGGCGCCGGGAGCGGTCGCCTTCTGCTGCAGCTCGTCGAAGATCGCCGCCAGCTCCTCGCTCGCCTTCTTCACCCGGAGCCGGACCAGCCCCAGGGACGACCGGGCGTCGAAGAGCACCACGAGGATCACGCGCTGCCCCACGATGGAGATGTGGAGGTTGTCGCGCTCGCCCTCGTGGAAGAGGATCGAGAATTCCTTCTCCCCGATCAGCTTGGCGAGGCCGCCCGTTGCGGCGATGTTGCCCGCGGTGAGCGAGGCCAGGGACACCGTGTCGATGTTGTTCGTGGCCCCGGAGGCAGCGATCAGCTGGCCGTTCTTGTCCACGAGGAAGACGACCTTCGCGTTCGCCTCCCGGGTGAGGCGTTCACAGACACCGGTGATCCGGTGGTACTCCGCCTCGTGCATCACCATCTGCGGGTTCATCGGCCGCTCACTCCTCGCCGGCGGGGCGCGCTATGGGAACCGCCACCAGCGGCAGGCCACCGGACGGCACGCGGGTCGCCATCGTCCGTCGCGATCGGGATGCAATTTCTAGCAGAGGGACGGGGGAGCGGCAAGTTGATGACCACGGAATCCCTCGCGAGCACGGAGGCTTACACGTGGCGTTGCCACGGGAGGGTTGCGGTGCTTGAATGCCGCGCCTTCCGGACCCTGACCCGAGGAAAAGGATGGAGCGCGCCCGCTACATCGTGGTGGAAGGTCCGATCGGCGTGGGCAAGACCACGCTGACCCGGCTCCTCGCCGAGCGTTTCGGCGGCAGGACGGTCTTCGAGGTGGTGGAGGAGAACCCCTTCCTCCCCCTCTTCTACAAGGACCGGGAGAAGCACGCCTTCCAGGCCCAGATCTTCTTCCTCCTCTCCCGCTTCCGGCAGCAGCAGGAGCTCTTCCAGCAGGACCTGTTCAACCAGGTCACGGTGGCGGACTACCTCTTCGCCAAGGACCGGATCTTCGCGGCGCTCAACCTCGATGCGGCGGAGATGGCGCTCTACGACAAGGTCTACGAGTCGCTGCGCCCCCGCACCGTCCGGCCCGATCTCGTCATCTACCTGCAGGCGCGGCTCGACGTGCTGCTCGCCCGCATCCGCAAGCGCGGACGCGAGTTCGAGCGGAGCTTCGACCCCGACTACCTGGCGCGCCTCTGCTCCACCTACGCCGACTTCTTCTTCCACTACGAGGAGACGCCGCTCCTCGTGATCAACACCAGCGACATCGACCTGGTCGACAACGAGGCGGATCGGGAGGCGATCGTCGAGCTGGTGCGCCGCCACAAGAAGGGCGTGCAGCACTACATCCCCCGGGGTTCTGCCGCCTGATTCGGAGATGATCCGTCGATCGCCGGCTGTTATGGTCCGGACACCCACCCGTGCCGGGCGGGCACCTCGCGAGAGGGTCCGACGCGGCGAGAGGGAGGTGGGCAACCCGGGCTGCGGCCCACATCGACGGAGGTGAACCTTGGCCAAGGTTACCATCCACACGCTGCGGAAGATGAAGGCGGCGGGTGAGCGCATCGGCATGCTCACCGCCTACGACGCCACGTTCGCCCGGCTCCTCGACGGCGCCGGCGTGGACGTGATCCTGGTGGGCGACTCCCTGGGGAACGTGATCCAGGGGGAGAAGAGCACCCTCCCCGTCACCATGGATCAGATGGTCTACCACACGCGGATCGTGAGCCGCGCCACGCAGCGCGCCCACGTGGTGGGAGACATGCCCTTCATGAGCTACCAGGCCTCGGTGGACGAGGCGGTGAAGAACGCCGGCAGGCTGGTGGCGGAGGGCGGCGCCGAGGCGGTGAAGCTCGAGGGCGGCGCGGAGTTCGCCGAGGTGATCCGGAAGATCGTCCGGGCGGGCATCCCGGTGATGGGCCACATCGGCCTCACCCCCCAGACCGTCCACAAGATGGGCGGCTACGTGGTCCAGGGGCGCGACGAGGAGAAGGCGAGGAAGCTCCTCGAGGACGCGCAGGCGCTCGAGGATGCGGGCTGCTCCTCCCTGGTCCTCGAGGGGATCCCCCAGGAGCTCGCCGCGCAGATCACCGCGCAGCTCTCCATCCCCACCATCGGCATCGGCGCCGGTCCCCACTGCGACGGGCAGGTGCTGGTGATCTACGACCTGCTCGGCATGGATCCCTCGTTCTCGCCGAAGTTCGTCAAGCGCTACGCCAACCTCCACGAGGTGATCGGCAGCGCGGTGCGCGACTACCTGGGCGAGGTGAAGGGCGGCCTCTTCCCCGACGAGGCCCACTCCTTCCGCATGGCCAGGGCCGCGGCGACGGCGCAGGTCCCCGCCAGCGCCAACATCCGCGTGGTGGAGGGCGAGAAGTCCGAGGAGAAGCTCGGCGCCATCTACGGCGGCGTGGCGGGCGAAGGCCAGAAGCGCTAGCCTGCGCCGCCCTCTTCGTCCGAGGTTCCAGGCGATGTCCGAACCGATCCTCGTCCAGACCCGCGACGAACTGCTCCGCCACCTGCGTGCGCTCCACGCAGGCGGCGAGCGGCTCGCGCTGGTGCCCACCATGGGCTTCCTCCACGAGGGCCACCTCTCGCTGATCCGCGAGGGGCGGCGCCGCGCGGACAAGGTGGCGGTCACCATCTTCGTCAACCCGACGCAGTTCGGGCCCAACGAGGATCTCGATCGCTACCCGCGGGACCTCGCGGGCGATCTCGCCAGGTGCGGCGCGGCGGGGGCGTGGCTCGTCTACGCGCCGAAGGATCCGGGCGAGGTCTACCGCGAGGGCTTCCAGACCTGGGTGCAGGTGGAGAAGCTGGAGATGGGGCTGTGCGGCGGCAGGCGCCCCGGCCACTTCAAGGGCGTGGCCACGGTGGTCACCAAGCTCCTCAACCTCTTCCGGCCCCACGTGGCGCTCTTCGGCCAGAAGGACTACCAGCAGCTCGCGGTGATCCGGCAGATGGTGCGCGACCTGGAGATCGACGCGTGGACGGAGGTGGTGGGGATGCCGATCGTCCGCGAAGCGGACGGGCTGGCGATGTCGTCCCGCAACGCCTACCTCTCGCCCGGGGAGCGGCAGCGGGCCCTCGCCCTGAAGCGCGGGCTCGACGCGGCGGCGGCGCTCTTCGCCGCCGGCGAGCGCGACGCCGGCAGGCTGGTGGCGGCGGCGCGCGCCGAGCTGGAGCCCGCGGTGGATCGGGTGGACTACGTGGAGCTGGTGGACGCGACGACGCTGCAGCCGGTGGAGCGGGTGGAGGGTCCCGTCTGCCTGCTCGAGGCGGCGTTCGTGGGGACGACGCGGCTCATCGACAACCAGGTGCTGGGCGGCTGATGGCGAAGGCGGACGCGAAGGGTGGCGGGATCAAGCGCGTGGCCGAGAACCGGCGCGCCCGCCACGACTACAACCTGGGCGAGACCTGGGAGGCGGGGCTCGCGCTGATGGGCAGCGAGGTGAAGGCCCTGCGCGAGGGGAACGCCAACCTCTCCGATGCCTACGTGCAGCCGGAGAAGGGGGAGCTCTGGGTCCACAACCTGCGCATCGGCGAGTACAAGGCCGCCACGCACGTGGCCCACGAGCCGCTCCGCAGGCGCAAGCTGCTGCTCCACCGCAACGAGATCGACAAGATCGAGACGCGGGTGAAGGAGCGCGGCTACACGGTGATCCCCACCGAGCTCTACTTCAAGAACGGGCTGGCGAAGCTGAAGATCGCGCTGGCCACCGGCAAGACCAACGTCGACCGGCGGCAGGACATCAAGGAGCGCGAGACGAAGCGGGAGCTCGACCGCGTGATGCGCGGCGCCCGCCAGGTGCCCCGCGGCGGCCGCAGGGGCGGCGGCGAGTGGGATTGATCGGCTTCAGCTCCCGAGGATCTTGAGCGGCACCGGCGCGGGCTCCTCCGCCACGTGGGATCCGCAGGATCCGCCCAGCGCGTCGTCTTCCGAGCCGGCGCCGTCGATGGCGAGGAGCGCCTCGTCCGCCGCCTCGATCCTGTCGACGCCGTAGAGCTCGCGCAGCTTCGGATCGAGCAGGTGGGTGGGCCGCACGTTGCGGAGCGCGTTGAGCATGTTGCCCTTCACGTTCCGGTTGGCGGCGTGGAGCTCGGCGATCAGCCGCTTCACCTGCTTGCGCTGCAGGTTCTCCTGCGAGCCGCAGAGGTCGCAGGGGATGATCGGGAACTTCATCGCCGCGGCGAAGGCGGCGATGTCCTCCTCGGCGCAGTAGGCCATCGGGCGGATGACGACGTTGCGGCCGTCGTCGGAGCGGAGCTTCGGCGGCATCGCCTTGAGCTGGCCCGAGTAGAAGAGGTTGAGGAGCGCCGTCTCGATGATGTCGTCGCGGTGGTGGCCGAGGGCGATCTTGGTGGCCTTCAGCTCCACCGCCACGTCGTAGAGGATGCCGCGGCGCAGGCGCGAGCAGAGGGAGCAGGTGGTCTTCCCCGGCGGGATCTTCTCCTTCACGATCGAGTAGGTGTCGCGCTGGATCATCCGGTACTCGAAGCCCTCCGCCTCGAGATAGTCGCGGATGACGTGGCCGGGGAAGCCGGGGTGGCCCTGGTCGAGGTTGACGGCGACGATCGAGAAGTCGAACTCCACCCGCCGCTGGATCTGCCGGAGCAGGTAGAGGAGCGAGTAGGAATCCTTGCCGCCGGAGACCCCGACCATGATCCGGTCGTTGGGCTCGATCAGGTTGAAGTCTTTGCTGGCCCGGGCGATCTCGGAGAGCAGGGTCTTCTCGAGGCGGCGGACGTCGCCGCTGGCGTTCGTTTCCGGGGTTGGCTCGTTCTCGCTGCGCATCTCACCGCTCCGGTCCGGGGAGGCGCGCGTCATAACAGAGCCCGGCGCGGTCGCTCAACCTCCGGCGGGAAGGAGCGGCGCGAGGAGGCGCCGGAGCGAGCGCCGGCGGGCCAGACGGATCCAGCCGCCGCGGGTGCCGCCGCCCACCGGCGTGGGGCGGAAGAGGCTGCCCGCGCTGGGAGGCAGCGGCGGGACGCGGGTCCGCTGCACCCGCTCGAGGAGCCGGGCGAAGAGGCGGACGTAGGCGGTGGGGAGCGTCCACGAGAGCGCGGCGAGGAACCGCCCGGTGTTGCCGACGAAGCGGCGCGAGGGCGGATCGTCCAGGGCGAGGACGCCGACGATGGCGCGCGCCACCCGCGCCGGCGGCAGGAGCGGCGGGATCGGGCGGGGCACGTCGCCCTCGAGGTGGCTGCGGGCGTGGGCGAAGAAGGGCGTGTCCACCGAGCCCGGCAGGATGGTGGTGACGTGGATCGGGACGCCCTCCGCGTGGAGCTCTTCCCGCAGCGACTGGGCGAAGCCGAGGAGCGCGCGCTTGGCGGCGACGTAGGGCGAGACCAGCGGCGCCGCCGCCTCGGAGGCGACCGAGCCGACGAAGACGAGACGGCCGCCGCCCTGCGCGCGGAAGAGGGGGAGCACCCGCCGCGCGCTCTCCACGTGGGCGAAGAAGTCGACCTCCACCACCCGGCGGAACTCCTCGGGCGGAATCCGCTCGAAGGCGCCGTAGATCCCCACGCCTGCGTTGGCGATCCAGGCGTCGATGCGGCCGAAGCGCTCCAGCGCTGCGGCGACGAGCCGGTCGAGCTGGGCGGGATCGGTGAGATCGGTGGGGACGGCGAGCGCCTCCCCGCCGGCCGCCTCCACCTCGGCGGCCACCTCGTCGAGGAGATCGCCGCGGCGGGCGGCGAGGACCACGCGGGCGTGCGTTTCGCCGAGGCGGCGGGCGGTCGCCCTGCCGATGCCGCTCGAGGCGCCGGCGACCACCACCACCCTGCCCCGCAGCTCGCCAGCCATCCCGGGAAAGGTGGAGGCGCCGGCGGGAAAGGGCCAGCCGCACGGACCGGGGTGCGCCCGCTCCCCCGCCCGGTGCGCAGCCCGGCGAGTCGTCGCTCAGCCGGCGAGCGCCCGGGAGAGCGCGGCGAACTCCTCCACCGCGAGCGTCTCCGCGCGGCGGCCGGGATCGATCCCGGTCGCGGCGAAGGCCTGCTCGAGCCGCGCTGCTTCCGCGATGCGCCCCGCCTTGAGGGCGTTGCCCAGCGTCTTGCGGCGCTGGGCGAAGGCCGCCTTGACCACGCGGCGGAAGAGCGCCTCGTCGCCGGGATCGGCCCGCGGCGCGTCGCGGAAGACGAGGCGGACCACCGCGCTCTCCACCTCCGGCGGCGGGGTGAAGGCGCCGGCGGGGACGTGGTGGGGAACGTCCACGTCGGCGTGGAGCTGGAGGAGGACCGAGAGGACGCCGTAGCTCTTGCCGCCGGGATCGGAGGCGATGCGATCGGTCACCTCCTTCTGGAGGAGGAAGACCGCGCGCTCGAGATCGGCGCGCTGCGATTCGACGTGGAAGAGGATCTCGGTGGAGAGGTGGTAGGGGAGGTTGCCGACCACCTTGAGCCTGCCGCCCGCCTCCGCGGCGATGGCGTGGAGATCGATGGTGGCGGCGTTGGCCTCCCGCACCTCCACGTCGAGCCCCTCCATCTCCTTGCGGAGGATGGGGACGAGGTCGCGATCGCGCTCCACGGCGATCACCTTCGCCCCCGCGCGCGCGAGGTGGCGGGTGAGGTGGCCGAGCCCTGCGCCCAGCTCCACCACCACGTCGCCGGGCAGGATCCCGGCGGCGGCGGCGATGGCGGCGAGGTGGTGATCGTCGCCGAGGAAGTTCTGGCCCCACGCCTTTTTCGCGCGAAGGCCGTGGCGCCGCAGGATCGCGGAAGGACTCTCGGCCATCACAGCCTCCAGGCGGCGTCGGCGTTGAGCGCGAGGCCGGCGGGCCCGCCGCCGCGGCGGAAGGTCTCGTAGCCCGCCACCGCGATCATCGCGCCGTTGTCGGTGCACAAGCGCTTCTCGGGCACGTGCACCAGGATGCCCGACTCCGCGCCCCGCTCCACCGCCAGCGCGCGCAGCCTGCTGTTGGCGGCCACGCCGCCGCAGAGGACCAGGCGGGGCATCCCCGCCTCCTTCGCCGCGCGCATCGCCTTGCGGGTGAGCACGTCGGCGATCGCCTCCTGGACGCTGGCGCAGAAGTCGGCGAGGGCCTGCCCCTCGGGGATGCCGTGCTTCTGGAGGTGGTACATCGCCGCGGTCTTGAGGCCGGAGAAGGAGAAGTCGAGGGAGACCCGCTTGGTCATGCCGCGGGGGAAGCGGATCGCCTTCGGATCGCCTTCCCGGGCGAGGCGATCGATCACCACGCCGCCGGGATAGGGGAGGCCGAGGAGCTTGGCGATCTTGTCGAAGGCCTCGCCCGCCGCGTCGTCGAGGGTGGCGCCGAGGAGGCGGTACTTCCCGTAGTCCTCCACCGCGTAGAGGCTGGTGTGGCCGCCGGAGACGACGAGCCCGAGGAAGGGGGGCTCGGGCGCGTCGGCGCCGAGGCGCACGGCGAGGAGGTGGCCCTCGAGGTGGTTGACCCCCACCACCGGCTTGCCGGTGGCCCAGGCGATCGCCTTGCCCACCTGCACGCCCACCAGCAACGCGCCGATCAGCCCCGGTCCGCTGGTGACGGCGATCCCGTCGATCTCCTCCAGGGAGACGCCGGAGCGCTCCATCGCCTCGTCGATCACCGGCATCACCTGGAGCACGTGGTTGCGGGAGGCGAGCTCCGGCACCACGCCGCCCCAGCGGCGGTGGATCTCGATCTGCGTGGAGACCACGTCAGAGAGGATCTCCCGCCCGTCGCGCACCACCGCAGCGGCGGTCTCGTCACAGGATGTCTCGATACCGAGGACCAACATGGCGCGGCTTATAACACGCGACCGGCGCCAACGTTGCCCCGGCGTTCGACGCGCGTCCGCGTCGTCCCCGCGGGAGACGGCGCTGCGTTCGCGGCGCCACCGGCGAAGCGAGCCGCCGCGCCGCCCTCAGCGGAGGCGGAAGAAGGCGAAGAGCGCGACGACCGCCGCGGCGAGGAGGACGGGCACGAGCCAGCGGGCGATGCCGCGCCGTTCCAGCTCCCGCTCGAAGTGGACCAGCTCGATCCGCTCGCGGGGCGGCGCAGCGCGCGCGGCGGCGCGTGCCGCGGGGATCGCCCCCGCCGGGAGATCCGCCGCTGCGGGCTCGGCGCCGAAGCGCTGCAGGGCGATGGCGTCCGCCGCCGCCGCCTCGGCGAGGCCCGCCTCCCCGGGCGAGCCCGCGCCGATCCCCGCGGCGACCGCGGCGGCGGTGCCGGGGGCGATGGTGTTGGGCGCCACGGTGTTGCCCGCGGCGAGGTTGGTGGGCGCCGCGGCCACCGCCGCCTCCTGCCGCTCCTGCGCCAGGCCGGCTCCCTCCGCGCGGGCGGGCCACCGCGCGCCCGAGGCGGGCGGGGGGAAGTCGAAGACGCCGCTCCGCTCCCTCCCCTCGGGGCTCGGCGCCGGCGCGGGCGCTGGCGCCGGGCGCGCCTCGCCGGGCGCGGCGGGCGGCACGAACCAGGGCTGCTCCTGCGGCTGGTCCGCGGGCTCCTCCGCCCCGCCCGCCACCACCAGCGCCCCCTGGGCGACCAGCTCGATCACCGCGGCGAGGGCGGCAAGATCGTCCCGCGCACCCTCCTCGATCGCCGCGTGGAGGCTCCGCTTCCCGTCGAAGAGGGGGAGGAGCGGGGCCGCCGCCTCGGGCACCACGCCGAGCGCCTCGAGCCGGGCGGGATCGACGACGAGCGCCGCGTCGAGCGGCGGCGCCCCCTCGGCGAGGCGGTTCCACTCGTCCGCGCGGCGCATGCCCTCCATGAGCAGCCCCTGCGCCGACATCTGGATCCGATCCGCCCGCTCCACCGGGCCGAAGTCGATCTCGAAGCTCCCGTCGCTCCACTCGAGGAGGCGGTAGAAGGCGTGCTCGCCCAGCAGGCCGCCCACCTCCGCGTCGATCACCCTGCCGTCGCGGAAGAAGACCGCGCCCCGCCGCCCGCGGCGGTCGACGCAGCGAAGCGTGCCAGTCTTCCTGCCGATCTCGCAGGTCTGCACCAGATCGACCAGGCCCAGGTCGGCGAGGTTGCCGGCGAAGCCGCTGCGGGGATCGCGCCGCTCGAGCCGCTCGCGCTCCCGCTTCTGCAGGAGCATCCGCACCCGGGCCACGATCTCCTTCACGTAGATCGGCTTGGTCAGGTAGTCGTCCACGCCCAGCTCGAGGCCGCGCACCTTGTCCTCCACCGCGCGGCGCGCGGTGAGGAAGACGAAGGGCACCTCGCGGAAGCGGGGATCGCTCTTGAGCCGCCGGCACAGCTCCCACCCGTCCATCACCGGCATGCGGGTGTCGGAGAGGACGAGGTCGGGCGGCACCTTCTCCGCCTTTTCGAGCGCCTCGGCGCCGTTGAGCGCCGCGGTCACGGCGAAGCCCGCCTTGCGCAGACTCACCTCGAGCAGGCGCAGGCTTCGGGAATCTCCATCGACGAGCAGCAGCTGCGAACGGGACACCTGACGATCCTCAGCGCTTGTACATGCGCGGGTTGGCTGCCTTGCGGAGCTCGATCAACCGCAGCTCCTGCCGCGCCTCCCGGTGATCGGGCATGACCTCGAGCGCCGCGTGGAAGTGGCGCTCCGCGCTCTCCGTGTCGCCCGCCACCCTGGCGAGGACGCCCAGATAGTACCTCGCCGCGGCGCAGCGCGGGTGGCGCTCGGCGAGTCGCTCCAGCTCGCCCCGCACCTGGAAGGTCTCGTGGGGCCGCTCGAGCTGCCGCGCCCAGAGCAGGTGGGCGCGCAGATCGGGTCGATCCTCCACCTCGAGGGCCTCGGCGAGTATCTGCTGGGCGGCGGCGAAGTCGCGCCGCTTGAAGGCGGCGGCCACCTCCTGCTCGAAGGCCCGCACCGGCTCGCTGGCCCCCGCCCGCGCCGCGGCGGCGGCCTTCTTCGCCAGCTCGTCGCGGTAGCGCTCGCGCTTCTCGTCGTCCTGGAGGAGCTGGTACGACTCGTTGATCGCCGCGAAGATCTCCCTGAGCTGGGGCGCGAGGTGCGCCGCCGCCGAGGGGATGCGGTCGGGGTGGAAGCGCTTGGCCGCGGCGAAGAAGGCCTGCTTGATCGCGTCGCGGGTGGCGGTGCGGGGGACGCCCAGGCGCGTGAAGTGATCCTCGCCGGCGATCCGCTCGAGCCGCTCGCGCACCGCGCGGTCGAAGGCGGGATCGCCCGGCGGCGGCAGCGACTCCCAGCCCACCGGCCCGGCGGGCTCCGGCGCGCTCGCGGGGCCGGGCGTGGCGTCGCGGGCCCGCAGCAGCGCATCGCCGCCGGGGATGTTGCCGAAGGCGCGCTGGAGCATGCGGGCGCGCCGCTCCCGGGCGCCGGCGGCGTCGCTCCGGAATGAAGGGAGCGGGTTGCGCAGCGCCTCCTCGCGGGCACGGCGCGCCTCCTCCTCCCGCTCGGCGTGGAGGCGGCGCGCCTCCTCGGCGGCGCGGCGCTGCTCGCGCTCCATCGCCTCCAGCTCGGCGGGATCGAGCCCCGCCGGCGCGGCGACGCCGTTGCCGGGGCGGGAGACGACCGTGGCGTCCGGCTCCGCGGGCTCCACCTCGAGCACCACCGCGTCCTCCATCGGATCGAGGAGGAGCTCGCCGGCGGCGAGGGTGGCGGCTGCCTCGATCCCCGCCTGCGGAGCCGCCGCCCAGTCGACCGCCTCACCCAGCCCGAGATCGAGCTCCAGGGCGCGCCCGCCGCCGGGGGACGGCGGGGCGGCGGGCCAGGTGGGGCCGGGGACGATCCGCTCCGGCACGGCGCGGGCGGGCCCCGCGCTCCCGAGCTCGATCGGTCCGGGCGTGGAGGGGATCGCCGGTCCCGGCGTGCGCCACGGCCCCTGGCCGCCCAGCGGCGTGGGGACGAGGATGCCCATCAGGTGGAGCGCCGCCATCACCGCGGCGGCGCGCGCCTCCGGCAGGATGTCGAGGGCGAGCGCCTTCTCCACCTCGATCGGCGCCTCCAGCGCGCCGAGGAGGCGGGCCTCGTCCCCGTCGAGCTCGAAGTGGCCGGTGAAGCGCTGCCAGCCGCTGCGCAGGCGCAGGCCGAGGTGCGAGGGGACGCGGCGGAGGATCTTCGTGGCCAGCGCCTGCCCCGGCGGTGCCGCCAGCGCGTCCACGATCGCCCTGTGGCCGGAGAGGCGGATCTCGTCGGTCCAGGCGGGCAGCTCGTCGAGGGGGCGGAAGGTGTAGGTCCCCTCGCTGACCGACGCGAGGTTGCGCAGGTGGCGCTGGTGGTGGGCGCGCAGGCCCGCCTGGAGCTTCTCGCGGGTGAGGTAGCCCAGCTCCACCAGCGCCTCCCCCTGCTTGCGCCCGTCCACCACCGCGGCGAGCGACCGCTCCAGGGCCTCGATGTCGATCCATCCCTGCTCGAGGAGGAACTGGCCGAGGGGCTTGAAGCCGCCGAAGAAGACCTGCGCGCCGCACGGTTGGCCCCCGCGGAAGTAGACGCGCGACGTGCCTCCGTTCGCGTCCACCCGCAGCTCTCCCGTGGCGCGCAGTCGGAGCGCCTCCACCAGGACGGCGGCCAGCGGGGAAGATCGGATCTCGCCCCCGGACAGATCGCAGAGAGAATCGGCCATCGCCGCGAGCTTATACGGCTTTCCCGCCCGCCGCGAGAGCCTGGCGGAGGGCCTCGTAGAGAGCGATGCCCGCGGCGGTGGAGAGGTTGAGCGACCGCAGCCCCGGCCGCTGGGGGATGCCCACGGTACGGGCGCGGTGGCGCTCGACCAGCTCGCCGGGCAGCCCCTCCTGCTCCGAGCCGAAGACCAAAGCGTCCCCCGGGCGGAAGTCCGCCTCCCAGAGGCTCTTCTCCGCGTGGGCGGTGAAGAGGTGGACCCGCGGCCAGGGGGCGCGGGCCTCCCAGGTGGCCAGATCGGGGTGGATCTCCGCCACCACCTCGTCCCAGTAGTCGAGGCCCGCCCTGCGGAGATCCTTGTCGGCGATGGAGAAGCCCAGGGGCTCCACCAGGTGGAGCCGCGAGCCCGTCACGGCGCAGAGGCGGGCGACGTTGCCGGTGTTGGGCGGGATCTGCGGGTGGACCAGCACCACGGAGAAGGGGGGATCGATCGGCTGCAGCATGGCGGGCGCATCCTGCAGCGGATGGCCTCCTTGCGCCAGCGCTTCGGGCGGGCGACGCTGCCGGGGTGCTGCGCGCCATCGACGAGGGGAGCGGCGTCGTCCTCGCCACCCGGGTGATCCGGGCGGACACCTTCCTCTCCAGGCTGCGGGGGCTGCTGGGGCGCACCCGCCTCGAGCCGGGTGAAGCGCTCCTCCTCGCCCCCTGCGCCTCGATCCACACCCTGGGGATGCGCTTTCCCATCGACGCCCTCTTCCTCGACGGCGGGGGACAGGTGCTCGCCGCCCTGCCCCGCCTCGCCCCCTGGCGCGTCCCCGCACCCGTATCCGGGGCGCGGATGGTCCTCGAGCTGGCGGCGGGCACCCTCGACGCGGCGGGAACGGCGCCCGGCGCCAGGGTGCGATTCGAGCGGGCGCAATCTTGATCGCGCCCTGCCGCTCCTGTACGGAAGACCGTTCGCAACGGGTTCGGTGGGGGCATGCGGATCGAGGTCGCCGGCGACACGCACGTGGGGATGAAGCGTGCGCACAACGAGGACAGCTTCCTCCTGCTGCCGGAGGAGAACCTCTGCGCCGTCGCCGACGGGATGGGCGGCCACGCCTCCGGCGAGGTGGCCTCGCGCACCGCGGTGGAGACCCTCGAGCTCTTCTTCCGCTCCACCGCGGGGGACAGGGAGATCACCTGGCCCTTCGGGGTGGACGAGACCCGCAGCCGCTCCGAGAACCGCCTCCTCGTGGGGATTCACCAGGCCAACGCGCGGATCGTGGAGCTGGCGGAGCGCGAGCCCCGCTACCGCGGCATGGGCACCACCCTCGTCTCGCTCCTGGTGTCGGAGGGGCGGGCGTGGCTGGGCTGGGCGGGGGACAGCCGCGCCTACCGCTTCCGCGACGGCAGCCTGGTGCAGCTCTCCGAGGACCACTCGCTGGTCAACGACCTGGTCAAGTCGAAGCGGCTCACGCCCGCGGAGGCGGCGAAGTTCCCCCACCGCAACGTGATCGTGCGAGCGCTGGGGATGCGCGAGCCGCTCCCGATCGACGTGGTCTGCGACGAGCCGCAGCAGGGCGATCTCTACCTGCTCTGCTCGGACGGCCTGTCGGGGATGCTGAGCGACGAGCGGATCGGGGCGATCCTCTCCCGGGCGCGCTCCCTCGATGTGGCGGTGCGGCAGCTGATCGACGGCGCCAACGCGGCGGGCGGCGCCGACAACGTCACGGTGGTGCTGGCGCGGATCGCCTAAGCGATCAGCCCCTCCGCCCGCGCGCCCCGCTCCACCGCCGCGCCGGGCGCCACCACGCCTGCGCGCAGCTGGCCGGCGCACTCGCTTCCGGCGAGGAGGACCGCCCGCGGCCCGACGTGGGCGCCGGCGCGGACCACCGCCCCCGCCCCCACGTAGCACGGCGCCTCCAGCACCGCTCCCGCCTCCACCGTGGCGGCGGGATCGATCCAGACGCCGGGCGGGCCCTCCACCGCTGCGCCGAAGGGCGAGGGGAGCGCGTAGCGCCCCTCGAGGAGGTCGAGGTTGGCCTCCACGTAGCGTTCGGGCGTGCCCACGTCGGACCAGCGTCCGCCCGGCTCGAGGTGGGCGTGGACGTGGCCGCCGCGGGCGATGATCGCCGCGTGGCCCTGCCGGTTGACGCAGGGCGCGCCGTCGCGCGGCAACACCTCGAAGATCGCGGGGGAGAGGACGTGGACGCCGGTGAAGAGCCAGGAGGTGGTCCGCTCGCCGGGGGCGAGCTCCCTGCCCGCGCCGGCGATCCGGGCGACGCGCCCGCGCTCGTCCACCTCCACCGCGCCGTAGCCGCCGCCCGCGGGCATGGGGCGGAGGACCATGGTGGTGTCGGCGCCGCTCGCCCGGTGGGCGGCCAGCGCGGCGCCCGGATCGAGATCGGCGAGGACGTCGCCGTTGACGAGGAGGAAGGGCGCGCCGCGATCGAGGAGCGGCCGCGCCGCCACCAGCGCGCCGCCGGTGCCGAGGATCTCCTGCTCGAGGGAGAGGTGGATCCGCATCCCCAGCCGCTCCGCCGCGGCGCGGGCGGCGGCGGCCACCGTCGCCGGGAGGTGGTGGGCGTTGACCACCACCTCGTCCACGCCGGCGCGGGCGAGGAGGCGCAGGTTCCCCTCGAGGAGAGTCGTGCCGAGGAGCGGCAGCGCGGGCTTGGCGATCCGCGCGGTGAGGGGGCGCAGGCGCGTGCCCAGCCCCGCGGCGAGGACCATCGCGATCACCGCAGCTCCGGCACGTGCCTGGCCAGGATCTCGTGAAGGTCGGCGAGCTCGGGCCTGCGGCACAGCGCCTCCTTCACGTAGCGCAGGGAGGCGGGGATGGACGGGAGGAAGCCGGGGTTGCCCTTCACCCTGTCGATGAAGACGAAGCGCCCCGCGTCCTTGAGCTTGCGCTGCACGGTGAGGAGGTGGAAGTCGGCGAGGAAGGCCTCGGGGTCGAGGCTCGGTCCGCCCGCCTCCACCAGCCGCGCCAGGTAGCGGCGCACCATCCGCTCCACGAAGTCGATGGGCAGCTCCACGTAGGAGTCGCGGAGAAGCGCCACCAGATCGTACTGGCGCGGCCCCTGGAGCGCGTCCTGGAAGTCGATCACCACCAGCTCGCCGCCCACCACCATCAGGTTGCGGGACTGGTAGTCGCGGTGGGTGAAGCCGCGGGGGAGCGCGGCGAGGGCGTGGCAGATCCCGTCGGCGAGCGCCGCGACCCGGGCCGCCTCCGCCCCCTCGAGCGCCACCCCGTGGCGGGCGGCGAGGCCCCACTCGAGGAAGTGGTCGAACTCCCAGCGGTAGAGGTCGAAGTCGAAGGCGCGACGGAAGGCGAGGCACGCTGTGTCGGGGCTGGCGTCCGCACGGGCGCGCAGGCTGGCGAGCATGTCCACCGCCCTGCCGTAGAGCGACTCGCGATCGCCGGTGGAGAGCGCCGCCTCGAAGGTCACGTCGCCCAGGTCCTCGAGGATCATGATCCCGGCGGCGGGATCCCACGCGTGGATCCGCGGCACGCGGACGCCCAGCCGCTCCAGGTAGCGGTGGACGTTGACGAAGGGGAGCTCGGTGGGCGCCTCGCCCTTGGTCGCCTCCTCGGGCCCCGCCCCCTCCGGCATCACCATCGCCACGAAGGTGCCCGCGGGGGTGGCGATCCGGTGGTAGGTGCGGCTGGAGGCCTGGCCCGCGAGCTGGCGGACCTCCCAGGCGGGATCGGGGGTCTGGCCCGTGGCCCGGGCGGCGTGCTGGCGGAGGATGGCGTCGAGGTCGGACATGGGTGTGGTGGGGGCGAGGGGTCGGTGCGCCAGCGGGTGGCGATTGCCCGAGATAGCACAGGGGCGGCGCGAAGAGCAGGCGGCCGGCGGGCGGGCGCCAGCCCGAACCCGGGGAGAAAGCGGGCATTCCGCCGCCCTGGACGTGTGTTGACCCGGATACAGGCATCTTCTATAGACCGCCCTTCCGCCGCCGCTCATGCGGCCGACACACGGAGTGACAGCGTGAACTTCCACGAGAACATCCTCAGCGCCATCGGCGAAACGCCCCTCGTCAAGCTCAACAAGCTGGTCGGCCCCAACGACGCGACCGTTCTCGTGAAGTGCGAGTTCATGAACCCGGGTGGCGCCATCAAGGATCGCATGGCCGTCCACATCATCAACAAGGCGGAAGCCGCCGGCCTGCTCAAGCCGGGCGGCACCATCGTGGAGAACACGAGCGGCAACACCGGCGCGGCGCTGGCGATGGTGGCGGCGGTGCGGGGCTACAAGTGCATCTTCACCATGCCGGACAAGATGTCGAAGGAGAAGATCGACACCCTCAAGGCGTTCGGCGCCGAGGTGATCGTCACGCCGACCGCGGTGCCCGCCGACCACCCGGACTCCTACTACGAGACCGCGAAGCGGATCGCCCGCGAGACCCCCAACTCCTTCTACGTCAACCAGTACCACTCGCTGGACAACGTGGAGGCCCACTACCTCTCCACCGGCCCGGAGATCTGGAAGCAGACCGAGGGCAAGCTCGACTACTTCGTGGCGGGCCTCGGCACCGGCGGCACCATGAGCGGCGCGGGCAAGTACCTCAAGGAGCAGAAGCCCGGCGTGCAGAACATCGGCGTCGATCCGGTGGGCTCGGTCTACTACTCGTACTTCAAGACCGGAAAGCTCTCCGAGCCCCACGTCTACAAGGTGGAGGGGATCGGCGAGGACATGCTCTGCAAGGCGATGGACTTCTCGGTCCTCGACGACGTCCGCCAGGTGGACGACGCCACCTCGTTCCACTGGGCCCGCCGCCTCGCCCGCGAGGAGGGGATCCTCGCCGGCGGCTCGTCCGGCGCGTCGGTGGCGATCGCGGTGCAGCTCGCGAAGGAGGTCGGGGCCGGCAAGACGATCGTCGCGGTGCTCACCGACGGTGGCAAGAGCTACATCTCGAAGTTCTACAACGACGACTGGATGCGGGCGAACGGCTTCGAGGTCTGATCGGCCGCGCCTGCGGCGTCGCGAAGAGGCCTCCCCCGCGGGAGGCCTTTTTCGTTCCTGCGCCGGCGCTCGGCGGCGGACCGGCGGAACAGGCGATCCGCGGATTGCAAGAACAAATCGACCGGTCGACTGCCCGATATGATATAAGGTCGCCCCCCTCCCCCACGAACGGGGGAGCGAGCACCAGGTGGGAGTACGAGGAATGGCTTACCAGGGCGACGGCAGGCAGTACCGCTTCGACACGCTGGCGATCCACGCCGGGCAGGAGCCGGATCCCACCACCGGCGCCATCATGACGCCGATCTACCAGACGTCGACCTACGTACAGAGCGGGCCGGGCGAACACAAGGGCTTCGAGTACAGCCGCTCCCACAACCCGACGCGCTACGCCCTGCAGGACTGCATCGCCGCCCTGGAGGGGGGCAGGTTCGGCGCCGCCTTCGCCTCGGGTCTGGCCGCCAACGACTGCATCCTCCACGCGCTCTCCGCGGGCGACCACGTGGTCTGCTCCGACGACCTCTACGGCGGCACCTTCCGCATCTTCGACAAGGTCTTCAAGCAGATGGGGATCGAGTTCACGTACGTGGACATGACCCGCGCCGAGAACGTGCGCGAGGCGATCCGCCCGGGGAAGACCAGGCTGGTCTGGATCGAGACGCCGACCAACCCGATGCTCAAGCTCGCCGACCTCTCGGCGATCGCCGACATCTGCAAGAAGGCCGGCGTGCTCAGCGTCGCCGACAACACCTTCATGTCGCCCTACTTCCAGCGGCCGCTGGAGCACGGTATCGACGTGGTGGTCCACTCGATGACCAAGTACATCAACGGCCACTCGGACGTGGTGGGCGGCTGCATCGTCACCAACGACGAGAAGTTCGCCGAGGGGATGTACTTCCGCCAGAACGCCATCGGCGGCGTGCTCGGGCCCTTCGACTCCTTCATGGTCCTGCGCGGCGTGAAGACGCTGGGCGTGCGCATGGAGCGCCACGCGCAGAACGCGAAGGCGATCGCCGAGTTCCTCCAGGAGCACCCGAAGGTCGAGAAGGTCACCTGGCCGGGCCTCCCCTCCCACCCGCAGCACGAGCTGGCGAAGCGCCAGATGAAGGGCTTCGGCGGCATGATGACCTTCGTGATCAAGGGTGGACTTCCGGCGGCGGATCGCTTCCTCCGCCGGGTGAAGGTCTTCTCCCTCGCCGAGAGCCTCGGCGGCGTGGAGAGCCTGATCGAGCACCCGGCGATCATGACCCACGCTTCGGTTCCGAAGGAGACCCGCGAAAAGCTGGGGATCTCCGACGGCCTCATCCGCCTGTCGGTGGGGATCGAGGACGCACGGGACCTCGTGGACGATCTGAACCAGGCCCTCGCGGAGGCGTGAGCCGATGCCCACGACGCGCAGCAAGAAGACGGTAGAGACCCGGCCCGCGGCCAAGGTTGCCCGGGCGCCCGCCCGCAAGGCGGCGGCGAAGCCGGTTGCCGAGAAGGCTGCCGCCGTGAAGAGCGCGGCCCGTCCCGCGGCGAAGAAGACCGCCGCGACGAAGGCCGCGGCGCCCGCCCGCAAGCCGGCGCCCGCGAAGAAGGCGGCGGCCCCCGCGCCGAAGAAGGCGCAGGCGCCCGCCTTCACCCCGCGCGCCGTCCCGATCCACGAGCTCGAGGGGAAGGCGGCCGATCCCCGCCTGGCGGCGGCGCTCGCCGCCCGCGAGCGGTGGCACGGCAGGAGCGGCAGGCCCGCCCTCAAGAGCGCCACCCAGGCGGTGGCCTTCGTGCGGGAGCGCCTCCTCGTCCACGCCACGGTGCGCTCGGCGCTGCCCAACCTGATCGATCCGATCGTGGGCCGCGTCTGCACCGAGGAGGAGCGGGCCACCGGCGCCATCGCCCAGACGCTCAGGGGCTGGAGCCGCGACATCTACGGCGCGCCCGATCTCCTCGAGGCGCGGCTCTGCTTTGAGCGCCCCACCCTGATCGCCTCCGACCTCTGGCCGGCGCTGGTGACGGTGGCGGCGCCGCGGGAGGAGGCGGCGCGCAAGGGCGGCCTCCTCAGCGAGGAGGCGGAGGAGGCGCTGGAGATCCTCGACCGCAAGGGCGTGGTGCCCGCGGAGCGGCTGCGCCAGCTCATCGGCCTGGACGAGAAGGCGTTCGCCAGCGTCCACGCGGAGCTGGAGAGCCGGCTGCTCGTCCTCTCCCGCGGCGACCTCGACGAGGACGACAACCCGATCACCGTGATCGAGACCCTCGGCCGCTGGGCCGAGCGCGCGGTGCCGCGCAAGGTGGAGCTCGAGGTGAGCCGGGCCTGGACCTTCCTCTTCATCGCCGCGCTCCGCTCGGCGGTGGTCCTGTGGCCGGAGGAGATCGAGGCGCTCTTCCCGTGGACGCCGGAGGAGCGCAACGCCGCCATCTCGGAGGCGATGACCACCGGCGCGCTGATCACCTACACGGAGGCGGGCAGCACCGCCTGGGTGGCGTCGCCGGTGCCGCGGTAGGCGCGCGCACCCGGCGGACCTGGCGAGGGGCGGCCCTGGGGCCGCCCCTGCCGTTCCTACTCCGCGAAGCCGCGGACCGGGATCGCGTACGCGGGGGCGGCGCGATCGTTGCTCACCACCACCACCGCGCCGTAGATCTCGCCGGGGCGATCGGTCCGCGCCCGGACGCGGACGGTGAAGGTGTCGCCGGGCGCGACGTGCCGCGCCATCGGATCCGCCAGCGCTGCGTGGAGGTCCACGCTGGTGGCGGAGACCTCGTACAGGTCGAGCACCGCCTCCGCCGCCCCGGCGGGAGCGCCGCGGTTCTCGCAGCGCACGGTGGCGAAGATCTCCTCCCCCACGGGCACGGTGCCGAGATCGATCGACTCGTCGCAGGCGAGGGAGGGACCGCCGCCGAAGGCACGGACGCAGACCTCCGCGGACGACACCTCCGGATCGTCGGTCCGGATCCGCACCACGCCCTCCACCGGGCCGAGGCGGCGCGGGGTGAAGGTGATCGGCAGCCAGGTGGAGCCGGTCCACCCGCGATCGTCCGGCTCGTCGGGTTCGAGGCGGAGGGGGAGCGGCCGCTCGATGGTGAAGCCCTCCGGCAGCTCCACCTCGCTGGCGAAGCGCAGCTCGCCGGTGACGTTCTCGAAGAGGATCGCGGCGCTGGTGGACGTCCCCACCGGCGTGGGGAAGAACTCGAGGCAGTCGGGCGGGCGGGGCAGGACGTGGAGGCTGCCGTCCAGCCCCAGGCCCCGGAGCTGCACCGCGGGGAGCTTCCACCGGCCATCCGTGGCGAGCACCAGGGTCGCCTCCGCGCGCCCGCTCTCCCGCGGCGCGAAGCGGACGGCGATCTCGCCGCTGGCACCCGGCGCGAGGCGGATCGCCGCGCCGGGCTCGAGCTCCTCGAGGGCGAAGGCGCCGTCCCCCTCGAGGCGGTCCACGCCGATCGCCACCTCCCCGGCGGAGCCGTTCTCGCAGCGGACGGTGAGGACCTTCGGCGCCTGCGCCAGCGTCTCGCCGAAGTCGAGGACGCCGGGCAGGCAGCGCACCCGCTCCGCGATCCCCGCGCCCACCAGGCGCAGCGGCGTCGCGCCGGAGGGGGTGCGGAGGAAGGCGCTCGCCTCCGCCGTCGCGGCAGCGGTGGGCTGGAAGGAGAGGGCGAGGGAGGCGCGCCCCCACGGCGGGAGGACGAGCCCCGCCGCCGCGCTGGAGGCGAAGGGCGGCGGCAGCTGCAGCGGCTCCAGCCGGCTGGCGCTGCCGCTGCGGTTGTGGAGGACGAGCTCCACCTCCGCGCTGGCGCCGGTCACCACCGTGCCGAAGTCGACGAGGAGGCCGCCGGGGGTGTCGGGATCGGGGAGCGCTCCCTCGATCGCCACGCGGGCGTCGAGATCCTTGACCGGCTCGTCGTCGCCGCAGGCGGCGGCGAGGAGCAGAAGGAGCGCGGTGGTGCAGGCGTGGTGTCGCATCGGTCTCCTCCGCCCCCGGGCGCGGCGCGCCCGGTGGGGAAAACCGCCCCGCCTTCTCGAAGTTCCGGGAAGGCAGGCGCGCCCACGCAGCCAGCGCTGCTATGCTGCGGGCGTGCGCGCCATCGAAGCGGCTGGTCTGCGGAAGACCTATGGCAACTCGCGTGCCGCTCCCTCGGAGGCGCTGCGCGGGATCGATCTCGCGGTGGATCGCGGCAGCGCCTTCGGCCTGATCGGTCTCAACGGCGCGGGAAAGACCACGTTCATCAAGATCCTCCTCGGCGTGGTCCGCCCCACCGGCGGCGTGGTGCGCGTCCTCGGCGGCAGCCCCGAGGACGTGGAGGTGCGCAGGCGGATCGGATACCTGCCGGAGCGGCTCGATCTCCCACCCCATCTCACCGCGGCGGCGTTCCTCGGATCGGTGGCCCGGCTCAAGGGGCTGCGCGGCGCGGCGACGGAGATCGATCGCCAGCTCGCCCGCGTCGGCCTCGCCGGCGAGCGGCGGCGGATCGGCGGCTTCTCCAAGGGGATGCGCCAGCGGCTCGGGCTGGCGGCGGCGCTCCTCGGGGGGCCGGATCTCCTCGTCCTCGACGAGCCCACCGACGGCGTCGATCCCCTGGGCCGCGCGGAGGTGCGCCGCCTCCTCCGCGAGGAGCTGCAGCGGGGAGCGACGCTCTTCCTCAACTCGCACCTCCTCTCGGAGACCGAGCGGATCTGCGATCGGATCGGGATCCTCGTGGCGGGGCGGCTGGTGCGGCAGGGGACGATCGAGGCGCTCTGCGGCAGCGGCACCCGCTGGCGGATGCGCTTCGCGCCGGGTGCCGACGCCTCGGCGCTGGCCGCGGCGGGCTTCTTCCCGGGGGATGCGCCGGAGGAGTGGCGATGCGAGGCGGCGGACGCAGCGGCGCTCGACGAGCGGCTCCGCGCCGCCCGATCCACCGGCGCGCTCCTCGTCGAGCTCCGTCCGGACCTGCGCGACCTGGAGGAAGTCCTGGCGGAGGCGGTGGCTGCATGAAGACGACCACGAGCGCGTTCCCGCGGCCCGGGCCGATTCTCGCGGTGGCCGCCGATCTCCTCCGCGAGGCGCTCTCCCGGCGCTGGTTCCTCGCCCTCGGCGTGGCGATCACCCTCGTCCTCGCGGGGATCGGCCTCGCCCTCCGCGTCGAGGTGGTGGACGGGGCGCTGGCTGCCACCCGCCTCTTCGGCTCGCAGGTGGGCGGCGAGATCCGCGCGGTGGACGTGGCGCTGCGCCCCGTCTTCCAGGCGGCGGCGTACGTGATCTTCTACGGCGGCCTCCCCTTCGGAATCCTCGCGTGCGCCGACTTCGGCCCCAGGCTCCTCGCCCCCGGGCGGATCGAGCACCTGCTCGCCCTCCCGCTGCGCAGGCCGGAGCTCCTCGCCGGCACCTTCCTCGGCGTCCTCCTCCTCGCCAGCGCCGGCGCGCTCTACGGCGCCGGCGGCCTCAGCCTCATCCTCGGGATCAAGACGGGGGTCTGGACGCCGCGCCCGCTGGTGGCGGCGCTCCTCGGCAGCGCGACCTTCGCGGCGATCTACGGCGCCATGCTCGCCACCGCCGTCTTCGTCCGGTCGAGCGCCCTCTCCGCGGCGGTGGGCTTCTCCCTCTTCGTGGCGGGGATCGTCGCCGGCCAGCGGAGCGACCTGCTGGCCGTCTTCGATCCGGGCGTGGGGCGGCAGCTCTTCGCCCTGATCACCCTCCTCCTGCCCCGGGTCTCGGCGCTCGGCGGGGCCGCGGGCGCGATCGCCGGCTCGGCCCCGGTGGATGCCGGCGCCGTCGGCTCGCTCCTCGCGGGGCTCGGCGTCTTCTCCCTCGCCACCCTCGCCCTGGCGATCTGGCGCTTCGAGCAGAAGGACTACTAGCCATGCGACGCGACAGGATCTGGCTGGCGGCGTCGATCGCCCTCTTCGCCGCCGCCGCGTGGCTGATGGCGTGGGGGGACGCGCCGGCGCCCGAGCAGAAGCCGATCGAGTTCCCCCGCCACCTCCGCCCGCCGGAGTGGGAGCGGATGGAGGCGCGGCGCACCCTCGCCCTGCCGCCGCTGCCGCGCACGGAGGCGGCGGGCGCGGCGCCAGCGCCGGAGCGGGAGGCGCCCCTGCGCGATCCCGTGCTCACCGCGCTGCCGGCGATCGAGGGGCGCTCGGCGGTGGTGCTGGAGGCCAACGCGCTCCGCCACTCGCCCATCGGGGCGCTCCTCGTCGACTGCCTCCTCGACGACGAGGAGGAGCGGGCGCTGCTCGAGGAATTCCGGGAGAAGCTCGGCTTCGATCCCCTCGAGGACGTGGACCGGATCGCCTGGGGCGGCGACGGGGTGGCGATCGTCTCGGGCCACTTCGCCAACGTGCGCTGGGAGGAGCTGCGGGAGGACGTCGTGATGGAGCCGTGGGGGGAGCGGACGCGCTTCCTCCGGTCGCGGGAGAGCGCCGAGGCGATCGCGGTCTGGGACGATCAGCTCCTTCTGATCGGCCGCGATCGCGCCGCGCTGGAGCGGACCATCGACGGTCTCGAAGGCCGGGCCGAGGTGCGGCCGGCGATCGCGGAGCACGAGACCTACGGCGAGATCTACGGCGTGCTCGCGGCGGCGGAGTTCGCGCGGATCGTCCCAGAGGAGGACGGCCTGCGGCAGATCTTCCTCGAGGCGGCGGAGCGGATCGAGCTCCACGTGGACGCCAGCGGCGACGTGGCCATCGCCGCCACCGTGCAGGGGGAGGCGACGGAGAAGGTGCTCGACATGGGCAGGAGCCTCGGCGCCGCCCTCGCCCTGGCGCGGCTCGACGCCCGCGCCCGGGGGGAGGAGAAGCTGGTGGAGCTCCTCGATCACGCCCGGGTCGAGACGATGGGCGACCGCTTCGACGTGGAGCTCGCCCTCCCCCTCGCCCTGCTGGAGAAGCACCTGCGCGAGGTCTGCGGGCAGCCGCAAGCGGCGAAGGTGGAGTGAGGTCGAGGCGCGGCCCGCCTTGCCCGCGAAGGCACGCTCTGGTACCCGGACGCACGGGCTTGTGGCCCGTGGAGAAACGACCCGTGGATCGCGTCACCATCAGCAAGCGCGGCGCCGAGCGCCTGCGCGCCGGCCACCCGTGGATCTACCGCAGCGACCTCCAGCCCGACCCGGGCGCCGGCGTGGAGAACGGCGCGGCGGTGGAGGTGACCGACAGCCGCGGCAAGCTCCTCGGCGTCGCCTTCTACAGCGTCCATTCGCAGATCGCCCTGCGCCTCGTGGCGCGGGAGCCGGTCGAGGTGGACCGCGCCTTCCTGCGCCAGCGGCTCGCCTCGGCGATCGCCATGCGCGAGCGGATCCTCCCCGGCGTGCGCAGCGTGCGCCTCGTCCACGGCGAGGCGGACTTCCTGCCCGGCCTGGTGGTGGATCGCTACGGCGACCACCTCTCCATCCAGACCCTCGTCCCGGCCACCGAGCGGCGCAAGGCGCTGATCTGCGATCTCCTCGAGGAGCTGCTCGCGCCCGCGGGGATCGTGGAGCGCAACGACGTCCGCGCCCGCACCCTCGAGGGGCTGGAGATGGCCAGGGGTGTGATCCGCGGGAGCTACGCGGGGCCCACCATCTACGAGGAGGGCGAGGCGAAGCTGGAGATCGATCTCCTCGAGGGGCAGAAGACCGGCGCCTTCCTCGACCAGCGGGAGAACCACATCCTCGCCGGCACCTATGCCCGCGGGCGCGCCCTCGATCTCTTCTCCTACGTGGGCGGCTTCGCCCTGCAGCTCGCGCGCAACGCCGACTCGGTGCAGGCGGTGGAGATCTCCAGCGACGCCTGCGCGCGGATCGAGCGCAACACCAGGCTCTCCGGCGTGCGGGTGGAGGCGATCGAGGCCAACGTCTTCGACTGGCTGCGCGACACGCTGGCCACCGGCGCGCGCTACGACACCATCGTCCTCGACCCGCCCGCGTTCGCCAAGAACAAGGCGTCGGTGGAGGCGGCCCTGCGCGGCTACAAGGAGGTCAACCTCCGCGCGCTGCAGCTCCTCGCGCCGGGTGGCGTGCTGGTCACCGCGACCTGCTCGTACCACGTCGACGCGGCGACGTTCGAAGGGGTGGTGGCCGACGCGGCGCGGGACGCGCGGCGCGACGTGCAGGTGATCGAGCGGCGCGGGGCCGGCCGCGACCACCCGGTGCTGCTCACCGTGCCGGAGACCCGGTACCTCAAGTGCCTCGTGCTGCGGGCGGTGTGACGATGGAGCTCCTTCCCCTCCTGGTCCTCGACCCCACCGAGCCGGCGATCCTGCCCGGCGAGCGGCGGCGGCTCCTCCTCACCGAAGAGCGGATGGTCACCGCCGTGCGCCTCGCCCTGCGCGACGGGGGCCGGCTGGCGGTGCTCGCCTGGGATCCCGCGCAGCGCCGCGAGGGCGAAGGGGCGACCGCGCCCGACGTGGAGCGGCTGCTGCCGGTGGCGACCGCCTGCAGGCTGATCCGCGGCGAGGTGGAGGGCTTCGCGGTGGTGCGCGGCGAGGCGCGCGTGGTCGTCGCCGGCACCTCCTCCGGCGGCTGCTGCGACCACGACGACCCGTACGCGGAAGGCACCGAGGCGCGCTGCGAGCCCTTCCCTTCCAGCGGCGGCGACGAGGCGGCGTGGGAGGATCTCGCCGCGCTCCTCCGCTCCCTCGATCTCCCTGTCCACGTGCGGGCGGGCGCTCCCCTCGAGGCGCGGATCGATCGGGTGGCGCGGGCGCTGGCCCTGGTCCCCTGGGTCCAGGCGGAGGTGCTCGCCGCGGGCGAGCTCGCGGTGCGCATCCGCCGCCTCGCCGACGCGGCGGTGGAGATGGCGGCGCCCGGGGCGAGCTTCCGCGCGAGCGAGCTGGACGCGCCCTACCGCAGCGCCGAGGAGCACCTCGAGGATCTGGTGCGCTGCTGGGATCTGCGCGCCAGGGCGATCGAGGCGGCGGGGATGGTGGAGGAGGATCGCCACGAGGCGCTGGTGCGCGGCGAGCGCATCCTCCGGCGCAGGCGCGCCGCCGCGTTGCGGGTGCGGGCGGTGGAGGCGCGCAGGCGGCGCAGGCTGCAGGCCTCCGCGGCGGCGGGCGCGCTGCCCCCGCTGGAGCGGATCCGCGCCGCCCACGGGCTGGATTGCCGCGAGGTGGACGCGCTCCTCGCTGCGGGGCTCGGCAGCCACGAGCGCTTCGCCGCGCGGGTGCAGCGCGCGGCGCGCCTGCTGCCGCCCGCGGAGATGCCGCTCGCCGCGTGGATCGAGGCGCTCGAGGCGGGGGCGTTCCCCGCCGGCTGATCCGCACCGATCCCCCTTCCGAACGGCCCCACCGGAGCGTCGCACCTCTCGCCTTCGCCGCTACCTTCAAAGCCCGGCACAAGAGCGAGGGCTCCGACGTGGCGAAGAAGGTGAGCGATTTCCTGGTGGAGCGGCTGGAGGCCTGGGGCGTCCGCCGCATCTACGGCTACCCGGGCGACGGCATCAACGGGATCATGGGGGCGCTCGATCGGGCGCGGCACCGGATGGACTTCATCCAGGTGCGCCACGAGGAGATGGCCGCCTTCATGGCCTGCGCCCACGCCAAGTTCACCGGCGAGGTGGGCGTCTGCCTCGCCACCTCCGGCCCCGGCGCCATCCACCTGCTCAACGGCCTCTACGACGCGAAGCTCGACCACCAGCCGGTGGTGGCGATCGTCGGCCAGCAGGCGCGGGCCGCCCTGGGCGGGAGCTACCAGCAGGAGGTCGATCTCGTCACCCTCTTCAAGGACGTCGCCAACGAGTACGTCCAGCTCTGCGTCTCGCCCGCCCAGATCCGCCACGTGATCGACCGCGCCGTGCGCATCGCCCTCGCGGAGCGGACCGTCACCTGCGTCATCGTCCCCAACGACCTCCAGGAGGAGCCGGTGGTCGATCCGCCGCCCCGCAGGCACGGCACCGTCCACAGCGGCATCGGCTGGTCGCGGCCGGTGGTGGTGCCGCGGCAGGCGGATCTCCGCCGGGCGGCGGAGGTGCTCAACGCGGGCGAGCGGGTGGCGATGCTCATCGGCGCCGGCGCGCAGGACGCGGCGCAGGAGGTGATCCAGACGGCGGAGACCCTCGGCGCGGGAGTGGCCAAGGCGCTCCTCGGGAAGGCGATGCTCTCCGACGACCTCCCCTTCGTCACCGGCGCCATCGGCCTCCTCGGCACCCGGCCGAGCTGGGAGATGATGTCCGCGTGCGACACGCTGCTCATGGTCGGCACCAGCTTCCCCTACTCGGAGTTCCTGCCGGAGGAGGGGCAGGCGCGCTGCGTGCAGATCGATCTCGACCCGCGGATGCTCTCGCTCCGCTACCCGGCGGAGGTGCCGCTCTGCGGCGACGCGAAGGAGACGCTCCGCGCGCTGCTGCCGCTCCTCGAGCCGAAGGCCGACAGGAGGTGGCGCATGCGCATCGAGAAGAGCGTCGCCGACTGGTGGGAGCTGATCGAGGCCCGCGCCCTCGAGCCGGCCGATCCGATCAACCCGCAGTTCGTCTTCCGGGAGCTCTCGCCGCGCCTCCCGGAGCTGGCGATCGTCACCGCCGACTCCGGCTCCGTCGCCAACTGGTACGCCCGCAACCTCCGCATGCGGCAGGGGATGATGGCGTCGCTCTCGGGCAACCTGGCGACGATGGGGCCCGCGGTGCCCTACGCCATCGCCGCCAAGTTCGCCTTCCCGGACCGGCCGGTGATCGCCGTCGCGGGCGACGGGGCGATGCAGATGAACGGGCTCGCCGAGCTGATCTCGGTCGCGAAGTACTGGGACCGCTGGATCGATCCCCGGCTGATCGTCCTCGTCCTCAACAACCGCGACCTCAACCAGGTGACGTGGGAGCAGCGGGCGATGTCCGGCGACAGGAAGTTCATGGCCTCCCAGGAGATCCCGGACTTCCCCTACGCGCGCTACGCGCAGGAGCTCGGCCTCGCCGGGATCCGCGTCGACGATCCGGCGCGGGTGGGCGACGCCTGGGACGAGGCGCTCTCCGCGGGCCGCCCCACCCTCATCGAGGCGATCGTCGATCCGGAGGTGCCGACCCTGCCGCCCCACGTCACCGCCGAGCAGGCGCGATCCTTCGCCGCCTCCGTCCTCAAGCGGGATCCCGAGGCGGTCGACTACGTGCGCCGCACCTTCCGGCAATGGTGGGCGGGGGTGACTTCGTGAACGCGCCGGTGGAGCGCGTCCAGGTCGCGGCGTTCCGCATCCCCACCGACGCCCCCGAGGCGGACGGGACCCTGGAATGGGAGTCGACCACGCTGGTGGTGGTCGAGGTGGCGGCGGGCGGGCGGCGGGGGCTCGGCTGGGGTTACGCGGATCTGGCGACCGCGCGCCTCGTGGCCGATCGCCTGGCGGACGTGGTCCATGGAAGGGACGCCTTGGCGATCCCCGCTGCGTGGGCGGCGATGGTGCGCTCGATCCGGAACCTCGGGCGGCCGGGGATCGCCTCGATGGCGATCGCCTGCGTCGACGTGGCGCTGTGGGATCTCAAGGCGCGCCTGCTCGACCTGCCGCTCTTCGCCCTCCTGGGCGCGGCGCGGGAGGAGGTGCCGCTCTACGGGAGCGGCGGCTTCACCAGCTACGACCCCGCGCGCCTGGGCGAGCAGCTCGGCGGCTGGGCCGCGGCGGGTTTCGGCGCCGTGAAGATGAAGGTGGGCGCGCGTCCCGAGGAGGACCTGGAACGCGCGGCGCTGGCGCGCGCGGCGATCGGGCCGGACGTGGAGCTCTTCGTCGACGCCAACGGCGCCTACGAGCGGAAGCAGGCCCTCGCCTTCGCGGAGCGCTACGCGGAGCTGGGCGTCACCTGGTTCGAGGAGCCGGTCTCCTCGGACGATCTCGAGGGGCTGCGCCTGCTGCGGGATCGCGCCCCGGCGGGGATGCGGATCGCCGCGGGCGAGTACGGCTACGATGCGCCCGCCTTCGTGCGTCTCCTCGGCGCGGTGGACGTCCTCCAGGCGGACGCGACGCGCTGCGCGGGGATCTCCGGCTTCCTTCGCGTGGCCGCGCTCGCCGAAGCCCACGGGCTCGCCCTCTCCGCCCACACCGCGCCGGCGCTCCACCTCCATCCCTGCTGCGCCGCGCCCTGCAGGCTCGCCCCCTCGAGTGGTTCCACGACCACGTCCGCATCGAGGCGCTCGCCTTCGACGGGGTCGTGCAGCCGGTGAACGGCAGGCTCCGGCCCGACCCCGCCGCGCCCGGCCACGGGCTCACCCTGCGCCGCGCCGACCTGGCGCCCTGGGAGGTCGGCTGATGCAGACCGGGCTGGTCGCCCTGGGGGCGAAACGCCCCCCGGGGCTCGACGCCCTCGCCCTGGCGCGGGACCTCTCCGCGCGGATCGAGGGCGAGGTGCGCTTCGACGCGGGGAGCCGCGCGCTCTACGCGGCGGATGCCTCCAACTACCGCCAGCTCCCCATCGGCGTCGTCGTGCCGCGCACGGTGGACGACGTGGTCGCGGCGGTGGAGGTGTGCAGGGCGCACGGCGCGCCCCTCCTCTCCCGCGGCGGCGGCACCTCGATCGCGGGGCAGTGCTGCAACGTGGCGGTGGTGATCGACTGGTCGAAATACCTCGACGGGATCGTCTCCCTCGATCCCCACGGGCGCACCGCCCGCGTCCTTCCCGGCACGGTGCTCGACAGGCTCCGCGACGCAGCCAACCACTTCGGCCTCACCTTCGGCCCCGACCCCTCCACCCACGCCTGGTGCACGATCGGCGGGATGATCGGCAACAACTCCTGCGGCATGCACGCCCAGATGGCGGGGAGCACCGCGGCGAACGTCGAGTCGCTCGAGGTGCTCACCTACGATGGCCTGCGGCTGCGGGTGGGGGCCACCTCCGACGAGGAGCTGCGGGCGATCCGCGCGGCGGGCGGCAAGCGCGCCGCGCTCTACGAGAAGCTGGTCGCCTTCCGGGATCGCTGGGCGGAGCGAATCCGCAGCGGCTACCCGAAGCTTCCCCGCCGCATCTCGGGCTACAACCTCCCCGACCTCCTCCCGGAGAACGGCTTCCACGTGGCGCGGGCGCTGGTGGGGAGCGAGGGGACGCTGGTGACGATCCTCGAGGCCAGCGTGCGCCTCGTGCCGTGGCCCCCCTGCCGCGCGCTCCTCCTCCTCGGCTACCCGGACGTCTACGTGGCGGCGGATCACGTGCCCGACGTCGCCGGGCTGGAGCCGCTGGCGCTGGAGGGGATCGACGCGAAGCTGGTGGAGGACATCCGGCGGAAGCAGCTCCACCCGGAGTACCTGCGCGCCCTGCCGCGGGGGGGCGGCTTCCTCATCGTCCAGTTCGGCGGCGTCACCCCCGAGGAGGCGCGCGGCCGCGCAGCGGCGGCGGGCGCGTGGCTCCGGCGGCGCGGTCACCCATGCGACGTCGCGGTGGTGGACGATCCCGGGATGCAGGGGCACATCTGGGATCTGCGCGAGTCGGGCCTGGGGGCGACCGCGCGGGTCCCCGGGCAGCCCGACAGCTGGGAGGGCTGGGAGGACTCCGCCGTGCCCCTCGAGCGGCTCGGCTCCTATTTGCGCGCCTTCCGCGCGCTCCTCGATCGCCACGGCTACGACGCCGCGCTCTACGGGCACTTCGGCCAGGGCTGCCTCCACTGCCGCATCGACTTCGACCTCACCACCGCCGCGGGGATCGCGCGGTACCGAAGCTTCGTGGACGAAGCCGCCGACCTGGTGGTCGCCCACGGCGGCTCCCTCTCCGGCGAGCACGGCGACGGACAGTCGCGGGCGGAGCTCCTGCCGAAGATGTTCGGGCCGGAGCTGGTCCGCGCCTTCGCCGAGTTCAAGGCGATCTGGGATCCGGACGGCAGGATGAATCCGGGGAAGGTGGTCGACCCGCTGCCGATCGTGGCGGATCTGCGGCTCGGCGCCGGCTTCGAGGACGCGCGCCCGGAGACCTTCTTCCGCTTCCCCGACGACGACGGGAGCTTCGGGCGCGCGGTGCAGCGCTGCGTGGGCGTGGGCAAGTGCCGCCGCAAGGAGAGCGGCCTGATGTGCCCCAGCTTCCAGGTGACCCACGAGGAGATGCACGCGACCCGCGGCAGGGCCCATCTCCTCTTCGAGATGCTGCACAAGGGGAGCCTCGGCGGCGGCTTCCGCGACGAGGCGGTGAAGGAGGCGCTCGACCTCTGCCTGGCCTGCAAGGGCTGCAAGGTGGAATGTCCGGTCAACGTGGACATGGCCACCTACAAGGCGGAGTTCCTCGCCCACCACTACGCCGGGCGCCTGCGGCCGCCGCCTGCGTACTCCATGGGCTGGATCGGCCTGTGGGCGCGACTCGCCGCCCTCGCGCCCGCGCTGGCCAACGGGATCCTCCAGGGACCCCTCGGCGGCGTCGCCCGCACGCTGGGCGGCATCGCGCGGGAGCGGGCGATCCCCGCCTTCGCGAAGGAGACCTTCCGCGCCTGGTTCGCGCGGCGGGGGCCCTCCTCCGGCGGCAGGCGGGTCCTCCTCTGGCCCGACACCTTCAACGATCACTTCACGCCGGAACGGGCGCGCGCGGCGGTGGAGGTGCTCGAGGCGGCGGGATTCTCGGTGGTGCTGCCGCCCGCCTGGCTCTGCTGCGGCAGGCCGCTCTACGACTTCGGCATGCTGGCCAGCGCGAAGCGCTACCTGCGCCGGGTGCTCGACGCCCTGGAGGAGGAGCTCCACGCGGGCACGCCGATCGTCGGCCTGGAGCCGAGCTGCATCTCGGTCTTCCGGGACGAAGCGAGGGGACTCTTCCCCGACGACGAGCGGGCGGTGCTGCTGCAGCGGCGGGCGACGCTCCTCGGCGAGCTCCTCCACGAGAGCGGGTGGCGGCCGCCCCGGCTGCGGCGCCGGGCGCTGATCCAGTTCCATTGCCACCACCGCGCGGTCCTCGACGTGGCGAAGGAGCAGGCGTTCCTCGCCTCCTTCGTCGACGGGCTCGACGCGCCCGACGCGGGGTGCTGCGGTATGGCCGGATCGTTCGGGTTCGAGGCGGCGCACTACGAGGTGTCGCAGCGCTGCGGCGAGCGCGTGCTGCTGCCCGCGGTCCGCGCCTCCGACGCCGAAACGTTGATCGTCGCGGACGGCTTCAGCTGCCGCGAGCAGATCGAGCAGGGGACGGGGCGCAAGGCCTGCCACGTCGCGGAGGTGGCGCGCCTGGGGCTGGTGCTGGGCGGCTGATCCCTCGCGGCACCCGGCTCACCCGGCGTTGTCCGCGGGGAGCCATGGCCCGAGCCTGCCGCGGAGCTGCCGCACCAGCGCCTGCACGTCGAGCCCCCGCCCGCCGATCCGCCGCGCCAGCTCCTCCGGCGAGGCGCGGTTGCCGCCTGCCCAGAGCTCGCGCAGCCACGCGCCCGCCTCCGGCTCGCGCCACCAGGCGAGGCCGTGCTCCGCCACCAGCCGCTCCTCGAGCATCGCCGCGAGGATCCAGGCGCGCAGCGCGTCGGCGCCGAAGAGCCAGTCGTCGGCGTCGGCCACGTGCCACGCCCGGTCCGCGTCGGAGAGGGGAAAGCCGTAGGCCCGCTCCATCGCCACGCCGTAGAGGGCGGCCGCCATCTCCGGCGCCTGCTCCTCGGCGAGCCGCGCCTCCAGCCTGCCCGCGTGGCGCCGCGCCGCGTAGAGCCTGCGGGCGGCGGCAGCGCCGGCGTGGGCCGACGCCTCCGCCGCGGTCATCCCCGCGTGCTCCCGCAGCCAGGCGGGGTCGGCGGTGAGGTTCTCGAAGAGGACGGCGAAGGCCTCCGCCGTCGCCTCGTTCCCGAGCACCGCGAACTCGAAGGGGCCCGGCGCCACGTGGGCGGCGTGGAGCGCGGCACCCGCCTCGTGGAAGATGGGCGCCCAATCCCGCGCGGTGGCGGGGAGCGCGAGGCGCACGTCCGCGGGCGGCGCCACCGCGAAGGCGAGGGGCCGCCCGCTGGGCGCGCCCGTCTCGATGCGCACCGCGTCCGCGGCGATCCCGAGGCCGCGCAGCGTGGCGTCGAGGGCGCCGCGCGCGTCGGCGGGGAAGCGGGTGGAGACCGAAAGCCCGGCGAAGAGGCGGGGCACGTCGCTGCGGGCGATCGCCCCCAGCTCCTCGCCGAGGAGCTGCCGGGCGATCGAGCCGAAGGCCTCGGCGTAGAGCGGCCCGGTCGCCTCGATCACCTCCGCGGCGAGGACGCCCACCGTCTCCTTCCGGCTCTGCCGCAGCGCCGCCGCCGCGGCGAGGGCGCTCTCGTAGCCCAGCGCGCGGGCGGCGCTCTCGAGCCGCTCCCGCTTCTCCGCGTGCACCGCGGCGATCGCCTCCAGCACGGGGCGCGCCGCCTCCTGGAGCGCCCGCCGCCGCGCCGGATCGGGCTCCGCCGCCAGCAGCGGCTCGAGCGCCCGCCAATCGTGGCGCTCGCCGTCCACGGCGATCTCCGCCCCCGCCTCGAGGGCGGCAAGCCGCGTGGCGATCCCCGCCGTCTCCCTGGCGAGGAGCTCGCCCACCAACCAGTCCTCCAGGAAGCCGAGGGCCCGCGCCGCCTCCGGATCCGTCTCCGCGTGGCGGACCCGCTGGAGCGCGGCGAGCCGCTCGCGGGTGAAGAGCCCCTCATACGAATCGTAGAAGCGCTCCAGGTCCACCGCTCCGCCGCCGGTCCAGGCGGTCCAGAAGAGCTCCGCCTGGCCGGCGAGGAGCGCCTCCGCCTCGGTGCGGAGGGCGGCGACCGCCCGCCGATCCGCCTCGGTCGGCTTCCCGATCCGCGGGGCGGCGTCTTCGGGACGGGTGGCTCCGGAACCGCCGGCGCAGCCTGCGGCGACGAGGAGGAGGACGACGAGGGAGAGCAGGCGCATGACGCGCGGCAGCGTAGCACGGCGGGCCTCTATCGCCTTGCGGGAGCGACGGTGCGCCGGATAGCGTGCCCGCATGAGCGGCAGCGAAGCAGGCGCTCGCACTGCCGGAGGCAGGGCCAGCGCAGAGACGATGGCAACCGGCCGATCGGCCAACCCGCCGACGGCCCGGAAGTACCGCGCGGTGCGGGCGCGCCAGACCCTCTACCGGGCGATCCGCGCCCACTTCGAGGAGGAGGGTTTCGACGAGGTGGAGACGCCCCTCCTCGTCCCCTACCCTTCGATGGAGCCCCACATCAACGCCTTCGAGACCCGCTTCGTCCCGGAGATGGGCGCGCCCGCCGGCGAGCGGACGCTGTGGCTCCACAGCTCGCCCGAGTACGCGATGAAGCGGCTGCTCGCCGACGGGTGGGAGCGGATCTACTTCCTCGGCAAGGTCTTCCGGAACGGCGAGATCGCGCGGAACCACAACCCCGAGTTCTCGATGCTCGAGTTCTACCGGGCCAACCTGGCGGACGGCCCGCGCGCCGGGCGGGGCTACGGGCCGCTGCTCAAGGACATCGAGGAGTTCACGCTGCGCGCCGCGGAGGCGATCCATGGCTCGGCGCGGATCCCGTGGGGCGGCGGCACCATCGATCTCATGCCGCCCTGGGATCGGCTCAGCGTCGCCGACGCCTTCGCCACCCGCGCCGGGATCGAGCTCCCCCTCGACGGCGACGCGGAGCTCCTCCGCGCCCGGGCCAGGGAGCGCGGCTTCGACGTGCCGGCGGGGAGCTTCGACGACGTCTTCTTCTCGATCTTCCTCACCGCGATCGAGCCGGGCCTGGGCTGGCCGCGCCCCACCTTCCTCGTGGACTGGCCGGCGTCGATGGCCTCGCTCGCCCGGCTGCGGGTGGACGATCCCCGGATCGCCGAGCGCTTCGAGCTCTACATCGGCGGGATGGAGCTGGCGAACGGCTTCTTCGAGCTGAACGACGCCGCCGAGCAGCGCCGCCGCCTCGAGGAGGAGCAGCGGCTGCGCGCGGCGCTGGGCAGGCCGGTCTATCCCATCGACGAGCGCTTCGTGGAGGCGGTGGGGCGGATGCCCACCGCCGCCGGCGTCGCGGTGGGCGTCGATCGCCTGCTCATGCTGCTGGGCGGCTTCGACTCGATCGATCAGGTGCTGCTCTTTCCCGCCTGCGAGGAGCTCGCGTGAGGATCCCCCGCCTCCCCATCGCTGCTGCCGGCATCTCCGCCGCCACCGCCGTCATCGCTCCCGCGGTGATCGCCGCGGGGCTGGCCAGCCTCGGACGCAACCATGGCACGAAGGTCCTCCCCCAGATCTGGTGCAAGGCGGTCCTCGCCTCGTGCGGCGCCGAGGTGGAGGTGGTGGGGCTCGATCGCTTCGACCACCGCCGCAACCACGTGATGGCCTCCAACCACGTGAGCCTCATGGACGCGCCGGCGATCGTCGCCCACGCGCCGCAGAAGGTGCGCTTCGTGGCCAAGCGCTCCCTCTTCTACGTGCCGGTGTGGGGGCAGGCGCTCTGGGCGGCGGGCAACATCCCGGTCGATCGCGCCCGCGCCGGATCCGCCACGCGGCGGCTCAAGAAGATGAGCGAGCGCGTGGGCAGGGAGGTGAGCGTCCTCTTCTTCCCCGAGGGGACGCGATCGCCGGACGCGAAGCTGCTCCCGTTCAAGAAGGGCGCCGCGGTGATGGCGATCCAGGCGCAGGTGCCCGTCCTCCCCATCGCGGTGGCGGGCACGGAGGAGATCCTCCCCAAGAACACGCTGGAGATCCGCCCCGGCGTGATCGGCCTCGCCTTCGGCAGGCCGATCGACGTGGCCGGCCTCACCATGAAGGATCGGGACGCCCTCACCGCGCGGATCCGCGGCGCCATCGAGGATCTGATCGGCGAGGCGCAGGCGGCCCGCCAGAGGCGGATCGCCGCACGGAGCTGAAGGTGGGAACGATCGGGCGGATGCTGATCCTGTTCGGCGCGGTGCTGGTGCTGGCGGGGCTCTTCTTCCTGCTCGCCGAACGCTTCCCGGGGCTGCGCATCGGCAGGCTCCCGGGCGACATCTCCATCGAGCGGGACAACTTCCGCTTCTACTTCCCGCTCGGCACCTCGATCCTCGTCTCGCTGATCCTGAGCCTGCTCCTCTGGCTCCTCAGCCGCCGTTGACCAGGCGGGCGGCGGCCTCGTAGCCGTCGGAGAGGAGGCGGAGCTTCCCCACCTCGGGATCGAAGATCAGCCCGTGGACCGGGACGCCAGGCGGGATGAGGGGGTTCTCGCGGATCTTCCGCACCACCTCCTGCACGTTCTCCATCGGCTGGTGGAAGGCGCCGACCCAGTCGCGGAGCGAGGGCTGCAGCGCGGCGATCGCCTCGGGGGGCACGCCGCTCTCGAGCATCTTCCTCTCCAGCTTCTCCTCGTCGATCTGCGACATGCCGCAGTCGGTGTGGCCGATGACGAAGATCTCCTCGCAGCCGAGGACGTGCACCGCCACCACGAGGCTGCGGATCATCCCGCCCTGCGGATCGATGAGCGAGTTGCCCGCGTTCTTGAGCATCTTCGCGTCGCCGCGCTTGATGCCCATCGCCGGCTCGAGAAACTCCACGAGCCGGGTGTCCATGCAGGTGAAGATCACGATCTTCTTCCGCGGCGTCTTGGACACCGGCCGGCTGCGCTCGGCGACGAAGCGCTGGTTGTGCTCGAGGATCTCGTGCAGCAGAGCCATCGGCCCACCTTTCGTTCGAGTGAGGGTCGGCGGGGTATACCTGCAAGAAATCCTCGAGCGCCACCCCTCGCATGCACGCACCGCGTCAGAAGCCGCTCGGCCAGGTCTCCGGCGGCTCCACCTCCGGACGCTCGACGAGGTGGAGCGGGTGGAGGGCGTGGGTCTGGTCGAGGAAGAGGAAGGCGTCGTAGCGGCGCGGGAGCACGGTGGGCACGTAGTTGCCGAAGGCCTCGAGCCCCGGCCGGTAGACGACGCCGATCGCCCGGTGCTTCCGCACCTCGAGCAGCTCCTCGTCCTCGTCGTGCCGGAAGAGGAGCAGGCAGTCGTCCGGTGTGGCGCGGTGGAGCACCTCCTCCCAGCTCTCCGGCTGCGCCGGCGGCACCGGCATGCGCATCATCGGCTCCTCCCACGCCTCGGCGGCGATCACCGTGCCGCGGTGGGTGCCGAAGCCGACCAGCACCACCTCCTCCTCGCCGTACGCCTCGCGGGCGAGCTGGCCGATGTTCCACAGCCCCGCCCGCGCCATGTCGGTGTAGCGGGCGTCGCCGACGTGGGTGTTGTGGGCCCAGACGATCGCGCGGGCACCGGGGCCGTGGTGGCGAAGCAGCCGCTCGAGCGTCTCCGCCATGTGGGCGTCGCGCAGGTTCCAGGAGGCGTCGCCGCCACGGACCATGGTGCGGTAGTAGGCCTCCGCGTTCTTCGCCACCAGGGCGTTCTGCTCCGCGTCGAAGAACGCCGCGCCGTCCCCCAGCCGCTGCCGCTCCTCCTGCAGCGAGCGGAGGAGCGCCACCACCTCGTCCTCGCAGCTCTCGTCGACGAAGCGCGTGGCGCGGGCGTAGGCCTGCACGTCCTCGCCGTACGGCTCGAAGCAGCGCAGCGCCGCGGCGAGCCGCTCCAGCGCCGCGCCGTCGCGGGAGGCGAGGAAGCCGGCGATGGCGTGGAGCGAGTCCCACAGCGAGTAGACGTCGAGGCCGTAGAAGCCCACCCGCCTGCCGGGTTCCCGGGTGGCGTTCCAGGTGCGCAGCCACTCGGCGAGGGCGGCGACCTCCCGGTTGGCCCACATCCACGTGGGCCAGCGGTCGAACGCGTGGAGCACCTCCCGGGCGCTGGCCGCCTCGCCCTCCCCCTTCACGTAGCGATCGAGCCGCCTGCAGTCGGGCCAGTCGCCCTCCACCGCCACGAAGGAGAAGCCCTTCTCGGCCACCAGCCGCTCGGTGATCCGCGCCCGCCACGTGTAGAACTCCGAGGTGCCGTGGGTGGCCTCCCCGAGCATCACCACCTTCGCGTCGCCGATCCGATCGAGGAGCGGCTCGAGGTCCCGCGCCTCGCGGAGCGGCAGGGCGCGCGCCTGCACGGTTCGCAGCAGTGTGTCGGCCATGGTCGTCCTCCGCGCTCAAAGCTGCGAACGACGGACCGGTGGCGCACGCGCCAGCGCGCCCGCCCGGCGGGCGCTCAGATCCGCTCGAACAGGCCCTTCACCGCTCCCGAGGTGAGCCGGTGGACGGTGGTGATCCTGTCGGTGACCTTGCGCAGCTCGAGCGCCGCCCGATCGATCTCCGGCCGCGCCGCGCCGGGCGCGGGCCTGCGCGCCGCCACCGAGGGATCGTCGATCAGCACCGCGTAGATCGCGAAGTCGAGCTGCTTGCGCAGGGCGCGCACCTCCTCCGCGAAGGCGTCGCGGATCGGCGCCTCGCCGTCGGTGACGAAGACGATGTCGCCGCCCTTCATCCGCGCCTGGCGCAGCGTCTCCACCGCGGCGGAGAGGGGCTTCTCGAAGTCGGTGCCGCCGCCCGGGAAGCAGGTGGCGAAGTCGAGGAGCGCGGGCAGCTCCGCCACCGGCCTGCCCCCGGCGCTCCTGCGCCGCTCGAGGAGCGGGAAGCGCTCCAGCGGCGCCTCGCGGCCGGAGAAGACGATCGCCTCCACGCGGCGGTTCTGCCGCCGGGCCACCTCGAGGAGGGCCAGCGCCACCGCCTTGGACCAGAGCTCCCGCGGCCCGTTCATCGAGCCGGAGGCGTCCACGCAGATCACCATCGGCCCGCGGCCGCCGCGATCGGCCCCCACCAGCTCGTACTCGGCGAGGTCGCGCTCCGCCAGGCGGCGCAGGAAGTCGAGCTTCCTGCGCGCGTCGACGAAGGCGGAGAGCTCCGCGGGGAGCAGGCGCGCCAGCTCGCCGCCCCGCCCCACCCGGTGGATCTCCGAGGAGGCGCGGCGCACCCGCTTCTTGCGCGCCGCCAGCGCGTCGCGGCGGAAGGCGCCCGCCAGGTTGGCGAGCCTGCGCAGCTTCTCGTTGCCGCGGAGCTTCTCCGCCAGCTCGAGCCGCTCCGCCGCGCTCGACGGTCCCCGCGCCCCCATCTTCTCGGCGAAGGTGCGCGCGGTCTCCTCCTCCTCCTCGATCCCGTCGGCGGCGGCGCCGGTGGCCTGGGCCACCCGCCGCTCGAGGAAGGGGAGATCGGAGAGCGCCTCGTCGACGCGGGAGGCGAGCTCGTCCACCTCCGCCTGCCGGCGCGCCCGCTCCCGCTCGAGCCGCTGGCGCATCTCCTCCGCGCCCGGCTCACCCTCGATCGACTTCGCGATCCCGTCGAGCTCGCCGAGCTTCTCCTCCGCGCGGGCGAGGGCCTGCTGGGCGAGGAGCTCCTCCTCGGTGAGCGCCTCGCCCTTGCGGATCTCCCCCAGGGCGGCGCGGGCGATGGCCAGCGCCCCGCTGGCGGAGCGCACCGGATCGAGGGCGCAGGCGGCGCGCAGGTCGTCGATCGAGTCGGCCTGGAGCACCGCCTCGAGCATGCGCCGGTTGAGGGCCGTGCTCCGCGGGCCATCGCCGCGGAGGCGCACGCGCAGCTTGAAGCAGATGGCGAAGAGATCCTCCACGAAGGCGCGGAAGTGGGGCACCACCCGCGCCCCCTTCTCGCAGAGCGCGTCCACGGCGGGGCCGGTGAGCGCCTGGTCGCGCGCGTCGCGGTCGTAGGCGTCGGTCTCGATCAGGCAGGCGTCGATCACGTCGGGGGTACCTTCCGAAAAAGCGCCGGAGCGCAGGGGACTCAGTGGCGCGAGTCGCTCTCGCCCTTCTCCGCCGCGAGCAGCGCCCGCACCATGCCGCGCACCTCGTCGCGGAAGGCGGTCACCCGCTCCACCGCGCGGCCGCGCGCCTGCGCCTCCTGGACGATCCCCTCCAGCCGCTGGGCGAGATCGTGGAGCTTGGCCAGCGCCTCCACCGCCGCCTGGTCGGCGGCCTCCTCGTCCTCGTGGGGACCGCGGGCGTTCTCCGCCACCTCGCGCGCCTGGAAGAGCAGCTTCTCCGCGAGATCCTCGTGGCCGTGGGCCACCTCGCGCAGCGCCTCCTCCACCAGCGGCCGCTCGCCCGGATCGCTCCAGAGCATGTGGCAGTAGAGGCCGAGGTCGTCGCCGTTGACCCTGTCGCGCCCGTGGAGGGCCGCCCGGGCGCGGAGCAGATCGAGCGAGTGGCGCCAGCGCCGGTCGGAGGCGACCACGTCCTTGTCCTGGAGGCGGCGGCGTAGCTCGGCGATGTCGCGGAGGACGCCGTCGGGGATCTCCACCTGCCGGGCGCGCGCCCGCATCTCCGCCAGCTCCGCCATGGTGACGGTGGTCCGCGTCGCCGGCGCCGCGGCGGAGAGCATGTGGAGGAAGCGGAAGTCTTCCTTGAGGTAGTCCACCTGGTAGCGGAGGAGGAAGCGGTCGTAGAGCGCGCCCAGCTCCTCGTCGTCGGGGAGCTCGTTGGCGGCGCCGACCATGCTGAGGAGCGGCACCTCGGCGGGCCCGTCGCCGCCGTCGAACCGGCGCTCGTTGAGCACCGCGAGCAGGGTGTTGAGGATGGAGGAGGAGGCCTTGAAGACCTCGTCGAGGAAGGCGACGTGGGCCCGGGGGAGCTTGCCGTCGGTGACCCGGACGTAGCGATCCTGCTCGAGCCCCTTGAGCGAGATCGGCCCGAAGAGCTCCTCGGGCGTGGTGAAGCGGGTGAGCAGCCACTGGAAGTAGCGGGCGTCGTCGACGCGCCTGCACAGCTCGTGGGCGAGCTCGCTCTTGGCGGTGCCCGGGGGGCCGAGCAGGAGGACGTGCTGGCCGGCGACCAGCGCACAGAGGAGACCCTCCACCACCTCCTCGCGCTCGAGGTAGGTGGCGGCAAGCTCGGTCCGGATCATCTCGAAGGCGTTCATCTCACTCCATCCGACCACGTCGGGTCACTCGCGGTGCGGGTCGACCCCGCGCTAGGATGCAGCTGAAACCTCCATGGGCCCCGCTCGTCTTCCTGGACGAGAAAACGCTCGACGGAGGACCACACCGGGGAAGAATTCTCTCGCGATGTCCAGACCGCGCGCAGCCAGATCCGACGCGCCCGAGGCGGACCTCCTCGATCGGCAGGCGGTCGCACGGAGCCTCGCAGGCGACCGCGAGGCGTTCGCCGAGGTGGTGGTCCGCCACGGCGCGGCGATCCACGCGCTCTGCCTGCGGATGGTGCGGAACCAGGCGGTGGCCGAGGAGCTGGCGCAGGAGACCTTCGCCCGGGCCTTCTCCGCCCTGTCCAGCTACAGGCAGGACGCGCAGCTCCGGCACTGGCTGCTGCGGATCGCGGTCAACCTCTGCCGCGATCACCTGAAGGCGGGGGAGCGCCGCGAAGGGGCGATCGAGGAGGAGCTCCTCCCGGCGCCGATCGATCCCGAGCCGGATCCGGAGCGGCGGGCGGCGGGGCGGCAGACGGTGGAGGCGCTGGAGCAGGCGATCGGCAGGCTCCCGGAGAAGTACCGGGAGGCGTTCCTGCTCAAGCACGTGGAGGATCTCTCGTACGAGGAGATCCAGCAGATCGTGGGCGGGCAGATCCCGATGCTCAAGGTGCGCGTCTTCCGCGCCAGGGAGATGCTCCGGAAGATGCTGGGAGACGAGTGATGGCTGGCGATCGCACCGAGAAGCTGATCCACGCCTGGCTCGACGGCGAGCTCGATCCCGCCGGGGCGGAGGAGCTGCTGGCGGCGCTGCGCGCGGATCGCTCGAAGCTCGCGGAGCTGGAGGCGCTGGAGCGGATCGCCGAGAGCGCCCGCCAGCTCCCGTCGCCGCCCCTGCCGGCGGGCTTCGTGGAGCGCGCCATGGAGCGGGTCCGCGCCGCGCCGGCGCCCGCCCCCGCGCGTCCGGCGTCCGGGCGCCGGGCCACCTTCCTCCAGCGCCGCTTCGAGCTCTCCCTGGCCCACGTGGTGGTGGCCTGCTGCCTGCTGGTGGCGGCGGTGGGGCTCGCGGGATCGATCGGCTTCGACCGCGGCCAGCGCGAGGCGGCGCGGGTGATCGCCGCCTCCGAGGCGGGGGCGGCGGAGCTGGTCCGCTTCACCCTGCGCGCGGAGGACGCGCGCCAGGTGGAGCTGGCGGGGAGCTTCAACGGCTGGACGCCGGCGCCCCTCACCCGGCTCCCCGACGGCACCTTCGAGGCGGTCCTCCCCCTGCCGAAGGGGCGGCACGAATACGCCTTCCGGGTGGACGGCGCCTGGCAGCCCGACCCCGCTGCGAAGGCGGTGGTGGACGACGGCTTCGGCGGCAGGAACTCGGTGCTCGAGCTCTAGCCGGTCCGGCGTTGCCGCGGGCGGGGCGCGCGTGTCATCGTTGGGCACCCGTGCGCCTCCTCGCCCCGCTCGTCCTCGCGATCGCCGCAGCAACGCCCGCCACCGCTGGCGCCGCCGTGCACGCGCGCCTCACCCCGGAGCTGACCGCGGGCGGCGGCTGGGGCTCGGCGATCTACATCGGCGACGAGGCGGGCGCCGGCTGGCAGACCCACCTCACCCCGGGGGTCGGCTTCGATCTCTCCACCGGCCCGGTGGTCAAGCTCCTCAGCGCCTACCGCTTCACCTGGAGCCGCTACGCGCACGATCGCAGCTCCCTCTTCCACGACGCGGAGGCGACGGTGCGCGTCCGCCTCGGGCGCGACGTCGATCTGGAGCTGGCCGGCGCCTTCGACAGCATCGACTTCGAGGACGCCACCGGCACGCTGGCGGGCGATGCCACCACGCCGCCGTCGGTGCGGAGCACGGATGTCGACGCGGGGCCGGTGCTGCGCTGGCGCGCCACCGATCGCACCACCGCCGAGGCGGCCCTCGCGGCGGGGGTGCGCGAGAGCGATCTCGGCGACGGGAGCGAGGTGGAGGAGGACTACCAGCGGGCGACTCTCGGCCTGACCCACCGCTTCTCGCCGTGGGTGCAGGCGTCGCTCCGCTACCGCCACGTGCGCAACCGCAGCGACGATTCGCTCTGGAGCTACGATGGCGACGGCGGCCAGCTCTCCCTGGGCTGGGCGACGTGGGGCGACCTCGTGGTGCAGGGCTACGCGGGGATCCAGTGGAACCGCTTCGACCGGCGCACCGATCGCTACATCTGGCTCGGCGCCGGCGCCACCCTCCCGGTGGCGCGGGGGACCACCGCGGAGATCGCCTGGTCGTACGGCGACAACGCGGTGGTGGCGGACGAGACGGGCGGTGGGTGGAGCGGCCTCGAGGGCGATCGGCACCTGCTCTGGAGCGGCGTGCGCGTGGAGCTGCCATGGTGGCTCTGAGCCGCGTCCTGCTGCCGCTCCTGCTGCTCGGCGCCTGCGCCACCACGCAGACCGCCCACGGACCGGATTTCACCTCGGGTGTACCCCTGCGCGCCGAGGGGCTGCCGCCCGGCGCGCGGGTCCACGTCGCGGGTACCTTCAACCACTGGGATCCCGCCGGCCCCGAGCTGCGGGAGACGGCGCCCGGCGTCTACGAAACCCTCCTCCAACTCGCCCCGGGGGTGTACAGACTGCAGCTGGTGATCCGCACCGCCGACGGCGAGCGCTGGGTGGCGCCGCCCGGCCTGCCGCAGTACGAACCCGATGGTTTCGGGGGAAGCAACGCCGTGGTGGTGATCACCCGTAACCTGCGAGCCGACGGCTCGTCGATTGAACGCAAATGACGCTTCGCCGCACCATCCGCCGCTTCGGCAGGATTTCGCTCGTGATCGCGCTGGTCGCCGCTGCGTCGCCCGCGCTCGCGGCGGATGCGCCGGTGGAGGCGGCTGCCGCCCGCGCGGCGCGGGCAGGCGTCTCCGAGGCGATCGTCGAGCGGCTCCTCGCGCGCGGCGCGGAGCGGCGCCTCCCCGCCGACGCCCAGGTGGCGGCGCTCTCCCTGGTGGAGGGGGCGGCCAGCCGCGGCCTGCCGGTGGAGGGCGTCGCCGACAAGATCCTCGAGGGGCTCGCCAAGGGCGTCCCCCCCGCCCGCCTCCTGCCGGTGGTGGAGGGGATGGTGGCCCGGCTCCGCGAGGCGGACGAGTCGCTCGCCGCGCTGCCCGCGAGCAGCGGCGCCAGGCCGGCGCTGATCGAGGCGGGCGCGGAGGCGCTCCGCCGGGGCGCATCCCCGGTCGCGCTGGCAGCCCTCGCGGCGGAGGTGGAGGGGAGCCCGGCCCCCTCCGATCAGCTGGAGGTGGCCATCCGCACCCTGGGCGATCTGGGAGAGCAGGGCGTGGCCGAGCCGATGGCGGGCGTGGTGCTGGGTCGGATGGTGGCGCGCGGCTACGCCGCGGGCGCGGTGCGCGGGGTCGCGGCCCAGGTGGCGGCGGCGCTCGAGGAAGGCGCCCCCGCCGACCTGGTCTTCGAGGAGATGGCGGCCCGGGCGGAGGGCGGGCGCCCCATGGACCGCCTGGTCGATCCCTTCTCCGAGCGGCCGGGCGAGGTGGTGCGCGATCCCGCCGCCCGGAGCAAGGAGCCGAAGCTCCCCGCCGCCAGGGGCAAGGGGCTGGAGAACCACCCGCTGGGCGGTCCTCCGGGCCAGACGGGGATGAACCGCCCCGGTGTCCCCACCGCCCCCGGCCAGCGCAAGAAGCTCGAAAACGCCGGCAAGGGGAACAACGACAAGTCGCCCGGGAAGGGACAGGGGAACAACAACGGCAAGGGCCAGACGCCGAAGACGCCTCCCGGACAGGGGAAGGGCAAGGGCCCGAACCGCTAACGAGTTGAGCGATTGGGAGAAAGGGCTTAGGATCCGGGCACTTTCATGGCCTCTCCCGTCGAGCCCTTCCGGCCCCAGATATTCGGCAAGTTCTTCCTGCTCCAGAAGCTGGGCGCCGGCGGCATGGCCGAGATCTTCCGGGGGAAGATCGCGGGCGCCGTCGGCTTCGAGAAGGAGCTGGTGATCAAGCGCATCCTGCCGGCGCTCTCCTCCGACCGGCAGTTCGTGCGCATGCTGGTCAACGAGGCCAAGCTCACCGTCGCGCTCACCCACCCCGCCATCGCCCAGGTCTACGAGCTGGGCGAGGTGGACGGGCAGCACTTCATCTCGATGGAGCTGGTGGAGGGCGCCTCCCTCCACGACCTGATGCACGTGGCGCGGCAGGCCAACCGCCCGCTCACCATCGAGCAGTGCATCTATGTCTGCCTCGAGGTGCTGCGCGGCCTCGACTACGCCCACAAGCGCACCGACGGCGCGGGCAACCCGCTCGGCATCGTCCACTGCGACGTCTCTCCCGACAACGTGATGGTGACGTGGGAGGGCGGCATCAAGCTGCTCGACTTCGGCGTCGCCCGCGCTGCGCAGAGCTCCCTCTCCAACTACCGGGAGGGGACGCTGATGGGGAAGCTGAGCTACGCGGCGCCCGAGCAGGCGGAGGGCGAGTGGTTCGATCACCGCGTCGATCTCTTCGCGGTGGGCGTGATGTTCTACGAGCTCCTCACCGGCACCCACCCCTTCGGCCGCGTGCAGACGATCGAGGCGCTGCGCGCCTCGCGCAAGAAGCCGGTGGCGCCTCCCTCGCAGGTGAAGCCCGACCTGCCCGCGATGCTGGACGCCTTCGTGCTCCGCGCCCTCGCCTACCGCCGCGAGGATCGCTTCCAGAGCGCGAAGGAGATGGCCGACGAGCTGGTCGACTTCCTCTTCCCCACGCCGATCATCGCGGTGCAGGAGCACGTCGCCGCCTCGATGAAGGAGCTCTACAAGGAGCGCATCGAGCGGCAGCAGCGCCTCCGCGCCAACGACCCGCTCCACATCAAGGTGCTGGTCAACGCGCGCGCCCGCGCCGAGCAGGAGAAGCTCGCCGCCGCCGTGGCGGCGGAGCGGACGCCGGAGCCGGACGGCACGCGGATCTTCGTCTCCGCCCTCGATCCCGACGGCGTCGCCCTGGCGCTCGATCAGATCCCGGAGCGGAGCACCGGCCGCCTCACCCAGACGATGCGGATGCCCTCCTCGCCCTTCCGGCTCCAGCAGGAGCGGGCGAAGCGCGAGATCGGCTGGGGGCGGATGTTCGCCGCGGCGGTGGCGGGGCTGGCGCTCGGCGCGGGCGCCACCTTCGGCGTGCTGCGCAGCGGCGGGCCGACGCTGGTGGTGCTGAGCGATCCGCCCGGCGCCGAGGTGCTGATCGGCGAGCGCAGCCTGGGCACCACGCCCCTCGTCCTCGGCGACGCGCCGCTGCCGGCGGAGGGGGGCGAGGTGCTGCTGCGCCTCGCCGCCCACCGCGACGCCACCGTGCCGGTGGCGGTGGAGGACGGCATCGCCCGCGCCGAGGTGAAGCTCGCCTCCTCGCTGGGCACCTTCCGGATCGAGTCGCGCCCCCCCGGCGCCACGGTGAGCGTGGACGGCAAGGAGGTGGGCGTGACGCCCGTCGACGTCGAGGAGCTCACCCTCGACAAGCCGCACCGCTTCGATCTGCGCCGGCGCGGCTACGAGCTCGACTCCTTCATCGTCGTGCCCGACGAGGTGGGCCCGTCGATCCAGCGCACGCTGCAGCCCGAGCGCTGAGACCGCGACCGGCGGCTCGCTCCGCCGGGTCCCGGCCGGGTGGACGAGCCGCCTTCAGAACGTGAACGTGGGCGGGTCGATGCCGCGGCGGCGCAGCGCGCGCAGCCGCTCGAGCCGGCCGCGCAGCTCCCCGTCCTCCGGCGCCGCCGCCACCGCCTCCGCGAGGCGCGCCTCCGCGGTGGCGGGATCGTGTTGCCCGAGCGCGCACACGGCGAGCGCCTCCAGCGAGCGGGGGTGCGCCGGCGCGAGGGAGCGGGCGCGGGTGGCGAGCCTGCACGCCTCGCGCGGCAGCCCCTCCCCCAGGGCGAGCCGGGCGAGGTGGGCCACCGCCACGGGATCGGCCGGGTCGAGGGCGATCGCCCGCTCCAGCGCGCGGCGCGCCTCCTTTGCCTCACCCACGCGCTCGGCCGCTGCGGCGAGCGCGCGGAAGGCGGCGGGATCGTCGGGGGCGAGGAGCGCCCTGCCCCGCGCCTCGCGGAGGAAGGTGGGCTCGGTGGCGCGGACGCCGTCGACGATCCGCTCGAAGACGCGCGCGTAGCCCTCGAGCGCCTCGGGGCGCGCGAGCACCAGCGTGTAGAGGAGCCGCCCCCTGGCGAAGAAGTGGGCGGTGAGCCGGGTCCGCACGCCGTCCACGTCGAAGGTGGCGTCGACCGCCGCGCCGAGCAGGCCGCCCACGTGGGCGTAGCGGATCGGCGCGAGGTGGACGTCGGTGATCCGCCCGGCGCGGCTCTCGCCCTGGAGCTCGCCCGCGATCCAGCTGCGCGCCGCCGCCTCGAGGTCGGGCGGCGCGTCGAGGATCCGCGCGCCTGCGGAGAGCGAGGCGCGCACCGGTCCCGCCATGCCGTTGCTCCAGGAGATGGGGCCGAGCCTGTCGGCGGCGGGGCGCCAGGTGGTGGGCACGGGGATCTCGAGGCCGTAGCGATCCTCGCGCTCCACCGCGAGGGGCGGCAGGCGCTCGGCGAGCCACGGCGCCGCCGCCACCGGCCCCGCCACCGCGAGGAGGAGGGGTGCCACCCGGGCGACGAGCACGCTGCGCGGCGAGGGGCGATCGCCGAGGAGGCGCGGGCGCAGGGGCGCGGTGGCGAGGGCGCCGGCGAGGAGCCCGCCCACGTGGCCCCAGTTGTCCACGCCGGAGGAGGTGAAGCCGATGTAGAGGAAGACGAGGACGGTGGGCACCACCGCGCCGCCGAGCACCGCCCGGTAGCGCTCGGGGAGGATGCGCCGGTACTTCAACCCGAAGACCATCGCACCGCCGAGCATCCCGTAGGCCATGCCCGAGGCGCCCGCGGAGACCGCGTCGGTCATCCCGTAGCTGAGGAGCGTGGTCCCCAGCGCCGCCGCCACCACCACCTGCAGGTAGTCGAGGGGGCGGTAGGCGTTCTCGAGTGCGGCGCCGAAGTGGAAGAGGACGAAGAGGTTGAAGCCGAGGTGCGCCCAGTCGCGGTGGACGAAGTTGGCGGTGAGGAGCCGCCACGCCTCGCCGAGATCGTGGAGGAGCGGCCCCGCCTTGGCGCCGAACGCCACCATGGTGCCGGTGTCGATCACCGCGCCGGCGCGCCGCTCGAGGAGGAAGACGGCGAGGTTGGCGAGGCTGAGGACGAGCGTCACCAGCGGGATCCGCCCGAGGCTGAAGGCGCGGCGGAAGTAGAGCGCCCGCGGCTCGTAGAGCCCCCGGAAGGCGTCGAGCTCCGCGGCGCGGACGAAGCGCTCGCCGGTGAGCGGCGGGAAGCAGACCTCGGTGGAGGGGGCGATCTCCCCGCGCTCCACCCGCGCCTCGAACTCGTCGAGCTCGACGATCTCGTCCCCCATGGGGGTGCGGACGATGAGGGCGGTGGAGGGAGCCAAGGCGATCGGGGCCTCGAGATGCAAAAAGCGGAGGGGTTCCGGCGGGATGGTAACTTCCCGCGGCGCCGTTCGTCATCTCCGCCCGATGTGTGCCCAGGTGCGACAGCGCATGCGGTTGGTGGTGCGCGGGCCGGACGGCTCGTGCGGCAGCGTCCCTTTCGACGGAGACGCGATCAGCGTCGGCAGGAACGAGGAGAACGATCTCCGCCTCGCCAGCCGATCGGTCTCGCGGCGCCACTGCCGCTTCGTCCGCTCCGGCGCCGGGATCGTGGTGGAGGACCTGGACAGCACCGCCGGGGTGTGGGTGGACGGCGCGGCGGTGCGGGGCCGGATGCACCTGGTGCCGGGACAGCGGATCGAGATCGCCGACTGGGTGCTGGTTCTGGAGGCGGAGGACGGCTCGCACGAGCCGTAGGCGGCTTCAGCGCCCGACGAAGCGCGGCTTGCGCCGCTGGCGCAGCGCCTCGACGCCCTCGCGGGCGTCCTCGGAGTGGAAGGACATCCGCCGCAGCGCCTCCACCTCGCCCACCACCGCCTGCGGGAGGTCGCGCCTGCGCAGGAGGAGGAAGATGCGCTTCATCCCCTGCACCGCGATCGGCGCGTTGCCGGCGATCACCTTTGCCAGCTCCACCGCCCGCTCCAGCGCCGCCCCCGCCTCGGTCACCTCGTCGACCAGGCCCATCGCCTCCGCGCGCGCGGCGGTGACCGCCTCCCCCGTGTAGAACAGGCGCTTGGCCCGGGAGAGGCCGACGATCTCGACGAAGCGCTGCAGCCCCGCGGGCGCGTAGACGATCCCCAGCTTCGCGGGCGGGAGCGAAATCCGCGCGGTGGCATCGGCGACGCGCAGATCACACGCCACCGCGAGCTCGGCCCCCGCCCCGTAGGCGGCGCCGTTGATCGCGGCGATCACCGGCGGTCGGGCGTGCTCGATGGCGGAGATGGCCACCTGGAGGGCCGCATCGGGGAGGGGATCCTCGGGGCGTGCCTGCTCCAGCTCGCCGAGGTCGTACCCGGAGCAGAAGGCCTTCTCCCCCTTGCCGGTGAGGACGAGGCAGCGCACCCCGTCCGCGTCCGCCGCCCTGCAGGCGTCGACGATCGCGGCGAGGAGGGCGGGATCGACCGCGTTGCGCTTCGCCTCGTTCTCCAGGGTGAGGACGCGCACGCCCTCGCCCACGTCGTCGACCAGCAGCTGCGCCACGCCTCCCCTCCCTCGCGCGCGCGCCGGCGCGCATGCAGACCGTCGCGAGGTGTAGTGCGTGGCTCGCGCCGGTTCAAACGGTTTCGGTCGCGGGTGGCGCGCTGCGCCATTTCTGGCAGCGCGGGGGCGGCTGCCAGAAAACTAACGCTCCGGTAAACACGCTCCGTTAACGACCGAAGGGCCCGGAACCGCTGGTCCCGAGCCCTCGATCGATTCGACCGTCTGTCCTGATCAGGCGACGCGGCGGACGTTCGACGCCTGGAGGCCCTTGGGGCCGCGGGTCACGTCGAACTCGACCGGCTCGCCCTCGGCGAGGGTCTTGAATCCATCCATGGTGATCGCCGAGAAGTGCACGAAGACATCCTCACCGCTGTCCTGGGAGATGAAACCGTACCCCTTCGCGTCGTTGAACCACTTGACCGTTCCCTGCGCCATCGGTGCATCCCTTCTCTTCCGGGGCCTCGACGCCCCAAAATGACGCCCCTCCCGGAAACCGGGTGGGAGGGGCGATCCCCCTCGCGTCGCGCCACCGAAGGAGCCCTCCCCCCCGGCGATGCCGCACGCTCGTTGTCAGGACAGGAGGAACGGTACCGTGGCGCTGAAAAGGGCGTCAAGATGGCGTTACCAGAATTCTGGCACCCGCCCCGTTTTGACCGGGAGTATTTTCAATAATACGATCCATCAGCGCTGAAAATCGCACCACTGTCTGATTTCGGATACGAAAAAGGCCGGGGCGCCCTGCCCCGGCCTTCGTCTTCCGGCCGCCCGTGGCGGGGCGGCGCCTACTCCTGACCCAGCTCCGCCGCGGAGGCGCGGCGCAGGAAGGTGGGGATGTCCAGCTCGTCCTCCGCCTCCGCGGAGAGCTCGCGGAGGAGCTGGGGCGAGGCGAACGGGCGGGTCTGCACCGCCGGCCGGCGCTGCTTCTCGGCGAGGGCGAGCTCGTCGGGCGGCGGCGGGGGCGGCATGGCGCGGCCCGGGCGGGCCGGGGCGCGGGCGGCGACCGGCGCCAGCCGGGGCGCCGCGGCGGGCCGGGCGAAACCGGTGGCGATGATCGTGATCTTGACCTCGTCCTGCATCCGCTCGTCGACCACGGAGCCGAAGATGATGTTGGCGTCCTCGTGGGCCGACTCGCGCACGATGGAGAGCGCCTCGTCCACCTCCACCAGGCCGAGATCCGCCGGGCCGGTGATGTTGATCAGCAGGCCGGTCGCCCCGTCGATGGAGACGTCCTCGAGGAGGGGCGAGGAGATCGCCGCCTGCATCGCGTCCATGCACCGGTTCTGGCCGGTGCCGCGGCCGGTGCCCATCAGCGCCATGCCCTGATCCGCCATCACCGCGCGGGCGTCGGCGAAGTCCACGTTGACGTAGCCGTGGTTCTGGATCAGGTCGACGATGCCCTGCACCGCGTTGAGCAGCACGTCGTCCGCGCGGCGGAACGCCTCGAGCATCGGCATCCGCGCGTCCGCCACGGTGAGCAGCCGCTGGTTGGGGATGGTGATCAGGGTGTCCACCGCCGCCTGGAGCTCGAGGATCCCCTGCTCCGCCTGCTTGCGGCGCTTGTTCCCCTCGAAGGCGAAGGGCTTGGTCACCACGCCCACGGTGAGCGCGCCCAGCTCCTTGGCCACCTCGGCGATCACCGGCGCGCCGCCGGTGCCCGTGCCGCCGCCCATGCCGCAGGTGACGAAGATCATGTCGGCGCCGGCGAGGAGCTCGACGAGCTTCTCGCGATCCTCGAGCGCCGCGTTGCGGCCCACCTCGGGGTTGGCCCCGGCGCCCAGGCCGCGGGTCAGCTCGGGCCCGAGCTGCACCTTGAACGGCGCGCGGTTGGCGGCGAGCGCCTGCGCGTCGGTGTTGCAGACGATGAAGTCCACGCCGGTGAGGCCGGCCGAGATCATGCTGTTGACGGCGTTGCCGCCGCCGCCACCGACGCCGACCACCTTGATGCGCGCGCCGGGAACACTGGTCTTTCCCTCGAAATCGATCATCTGGGTGCTCCTTCTTCCCGGCGTTTCAGAAGATCTCGGCAAACCACTCCTTCATGCGCTTGCCGACCTTCTTGTAGACGTTGTCGTCCGCTCCGCGGATCTTGAAGTTCCGCACGTCGAGGTGGCGGGCGCCGTAGTGCACCAGGCCCACGCCGGTGGCGTACATCGGGCTCTTCACCACGTCGACCAGGCCGCCGATGCCGCGGGGCAGGCCGCGGCGGACGGGAAGGCCGAGCACCTCCTCGGCGAGCTCCGGCATCCCGGCGAGCAGCGTCGAGCCGCCGGTGATCACCACGCCCGAGGCGAGCAGGTCCTCGTAGCCGCAGCGCTGCACCTCGCGCTGCACCATCTGGAAGATCTCCTCCACCCGCGGCTCGAGGATCTCGGTGAGGATCTTGCGCGAGAGCACCCGCGGCTGGCGGCCGCCGACGCTGGGCACCTCGATCGTCTCGTCGTCGTCCACCATCGATCCGAGGCAGCAGCCGTACTTCTGCTTGATCCGCTCCGCCTCGTGCGCGGGCGTGCGCAGGCCGATGGCGATGTCCGAGGTGAGGTTGTTGCCGCCCAGCGCGATCACGCCGGTGTGGACGATGGAGCCGCCGGAGAATATGGCGATGTCGGTGGTGCCGCCGCCGATGTCGACGAGGCAGACCCCCAGCTCCTTCTCGTCCTCGCCCAGCACCGCCTCCGAGGAGGCGAGCGGCTGGAGGACGATGTCCGCCACGTTG
>Ga0182742_1000490_pt1 | contig 62408 bp, 64 predicted proteins | sample eDN5th37CBELigMG_FD_128880 | JGI IMG/M metagenome (GOLD analysis project Ga0182742, IMG submission 128880) | Enriched Miracle-Growth compost microbial communities from Emeryville, California, USA - eDNA 5th pass 37_C BE-Lig MG (version 2)... ...
GGCATACAAATATACGATAAGGACAAATATTACGCACGCATGAGCCTCGAAGAAATAAAAGGATTGCCATGGCTGAATAAACACACAATCCGACTGCCCGTTGACTTGTTTTCCGATAACAAGCTTGTTGCAGTTCTCGTCGCAGAAAAACCCGAATATGACGTCAAACCAAGGGTTAAATATGACAAAGCATATTTCGATATTTCCGTTAAGGTGAAGGCCGGAGTAAATGAGCTACATGCAGACGTTACGGAGCAAGAACTCACGCAACTGGCTCAAAAAGAAATTGAGCATCAAATTAGGCAGACCTTTCAAACCGCGTTTGAAAAGAGAATAGATATTTATAATCTAGGGGAATCTCTTTTTCGCAAGAATCCTTATGAATGGAAACGGATTGCATCCGGGACTGTGCTAAACAAAGATTCCTTACGAAATATCAATGTTAATGTACAAATCGTGTACTCTGGCAGGTATAAACTTTCACCTTGATGTTTGAGTGATTTACTTTGCGGGTGGTGTCAGCTTCGCTGGTACTACCCCTTCTAGCAGATTGGGTTCCTGAATAGTTTCCCCATCTATTGTACCGATATAAACGCTTACGACTTCAGGGTGCAGCTTCACGTATTGAGTGAAGCTTTTTCTTAGCATGCTTTGATCTTCATTCGATTGCGCCGTAATGGTCTCTGCAAAATAGTTCATATCATTTATTTTCGGTTGAATAGTCGAATCAATAATTCCATCCAATAGTTTTGTGTTTTCAACCGCAGCATTGATGATTTCATTCTTAATCGAATCCTTGGCAGAATGATAAGCCAGTATGGCTACAATCAGTGCGGGTATCAACAATAATCCAACAAAAGCAAGAGCTAGCCTGACCTTAAAATTTTGAAAAAATATACGCAATGAAACCACATCTTTCCCATGAATTTAACAACAAATAATTTATAGGTAAAATAATATTGATTGTACACTGGAATGATTAACCATCTGTACATGAAAAAACAGACCATCCCTCGTAGGAATGGTCTATGTGTATGATCACTATTTCCTTCTTCCGATATACAGCAAATGAGAGGAAATCCCCAGGACGGATCGGTCCTTAGCCATTTCAATCAGCATTTTCACCAGCTTGTGCGACTCCCCTTTTTCTTCCCAAGACTGCTTTTGTTCCTTGCTCAGCAACCCACCAATACTCGATGAACCGATCAAATCAATTGTTTCAAATCCATGGCTTTCCATAAAAGGCTTGATATCATCTATGTTGAAGTAGTAGGCTCCTGTAAACCGCCCTTTGTCTTCGTGATTAAATATCCCGGTGTTGCCGAACTCTTTTATGGAATCGATCGTGTCATGTGGCTTCCAGTACTGCGGGAACTGCAGTGATGTAATGGTCATTCTCATCCGACTTTGAAAGGCAACAAAAACGATGCCGTCCTTCTTTGTGACACGGAATAATTCTCGAACAGCATGTATACGTTCTTCTTCCTTTTGTAAATGGTAGAGTGGCCCCAACATGAGAGAAGCAGCAAAAAACTCATTCGGTATTCCAGCTAGATGTGTAGCATTACATACATGGAAGCCACCGAAGCGTTCCATTACCCCTAGTTCGGTTGCTTTCTCCTTCGCCAGTTCCACGAGTCTAGGTGTGATATCAGAAAGGGTTACCTGATATCCTAGTTTCGCCAACTCCATCGCATATTTTCCGGGTCCTGCACCATTGTCGAATACATGACCATGAGGGGGTAAATATTGTCTCATATAATGCCAGCTGATGATAAATTCCAGTGGTTCTCGATCCAACCTTCCCCACTCATCGAAGCGCGAATAATAATCAATGACGTTTTCCATCAGGGAACACCTTCCTTCATAGGAAAATAAAAAAACCTATTGCCTACAAAGAGGCGATAGGTTTTGCCTTCGCGGTACCACTCTTTTTCGTTCGTTGGTTTGAGAAAATAAACGAACCTTCTTTTACCTGATTACGGGGGTGATCCGTTAAGACCTACTGGATTCAGTCTTACCGCTCATGGGTGAGTTGGGGAAGCTATCGACTGTCTCGCACCGAACCGACAGTTCTCTGGACGATAGGTATCCTTACTACTCCCGATCATTGCGTTTCGCGATATTATTTTCACACAGTATATGACTTCCAAATAATCCCTGTCAATGATGTTATGACACAACGCTGTTAGAACCTGAGACTCATCGTAACGTTTCTTTCAGAGAATCCCATTTGCTTATAGAGCTTCATCGCCTGATTTCCTGCGAAAACTCCCAGCCGAATCTCGGGATATCCCTCAGACTTCAACTGCTCAATGGCATTTTTCATGAGGTGCTTGGAGATGCCTTTTCCTCTGAACTCTTGCATGACATATAGTTCGTATATAAAGCCAATGATCTCATCGGAAAATTGATCTTTGCTTGGCCCGATCAGAATCCACCCCATCAGCTTCTCTTCTTCGGTCGCAATCAAGTAGTAGCAGCCCTTCCCCAAGAGCGGCTCGACCAGTTGCTTCACTTTTTCGTCAGTTGGTCTAACTCTTCCCAATGTTCCTTCAAACAAGGCTTGTGGCGAGAGCTGCAAAATGCTTTCAAGCTCCGCCAGGTTGGGTTTTCTAATCTCCATATCTGTCTACCCCTTCTCTATCATATCCCCCTATTCGGGCGAGGCAAAGGATTCACAGCCACAGCCATACAACCAACACATGCACGATTCCTTGAACGCCTAAAAGCACCCGTCGCACCCAGATGACAGCACTTTTTTGCTGTTGCTCATTGATCGGAAGGAGCGATAAGCGGCTTTGGTGCCGAGCAGAGCTCCCGATTCCCTTCAACTGGATCGCCGACATAAAGAAAAAGAGCACAGCGACAGCCGCCTTGGGAAGGATCCCCGGCAGGATCAAGATAAGAAACGAGCTGATGACGACGAGCCTGATATACATGCCTGCCTGGTCACCAGAGCGCAGAAACGACTTCAAAATCAGGACCCGTCCCGCATTGGATTTTTGATACCGAATCAGGTCTGCGGCCCAAACAAGCCATTTGCGCTGCTTCACTTGCTGCTGCAAGAACGGTACGTCGCGAAATTGGTTGGCGACCTGATAAAATCGCAAACGCAGTCCATTCTCCATTTCAAGCAATCGGTACCATTGGCAAGCATGCTTTTTCAAAATTCGCTGAAGACGCAAATGGAACCAGACCAATACCACCATCCCGATCACAATGCCATATGGCACACCCTGGTATGCCAGGAAGCTCCCCTCGCTAAGCATCCAGGCAAGCATCAAAAACGTAAGAAAGAATCTAACCAATGTGTACGCTACATACTGGCTTTTGTCTGTCAAACGCATCGTAATCCAACTGGTGTACACATTCCAGCCCTTCAAGACAAACGGGATTCCCCAATACAGCCACAACTGGACACCAGCGGCCCCAATCTTGACCTGGTACAAAGGCAGCAATAACAGCAGGACGAGAAACAGCCCGATGCCCTGTACCGCAAAATTGTAGATCTGAGCCTTTTGAAAGTAGCGAGCCATCTTGGTCTCTGCAGGCGTCAGGAAAAGCAGGTCCGCTTCCAGCAAAAAGGTTCGATGGGGACTCCTCGCTACGAAGAGGGCAATCAGAAAAGCAATCGCGACTGGAACTGGAAACCACTCGGGAATCGCTTGGATGAGAAGCGGGTAGTAATAAGCCAGCAGTCCACACAGGAAAATGGCGACCATGAGCACGCCTCCATTTGCCATATACTGCCCGTAGAGGACTACCTCCTTGAAAAACCGCCTGAGACGTTTGCGAAATAGTGCATCCACATCCATCCTCATTCTTCCTCCACCAGCCGCAGGTAAATGTCGTCTAACGAGTGATGCGGCAATCCCGTGAGGCTGCGCAGCTCTTCCAGCGTCCCCTGTGCTTTGATCCTGCCTTTATGCATGATGATAAATCGGTCGCAATATTTTTCCGCTGTCGCCAGGATGTGCGTCGACATCAGGATACCCGCCCCTTGCTGCTTGCAGCGTTCAAGCCAGGTCAACAGGCTGCGGATTCCCAGCGGATCCAGCCCCAGAATAGGCTCGTCCACGATATACAAAGACGGCTGCACCAGCAACGCCATCATGATCATCAGCTTTTGTCTCATCCCTTTTGAAAACTGCTGGGGGAATCGTTCTTTGACTGCTTCCATGTGAAATTCTGCAAGCAACGGATTCACACGCTCCGCGAACTGCTCTTTATCCAAGCCATAGCTCATCGCCGCAAGCTCTAAATGCTCCCACAAGGTCAGTTCCTCGTAGTAGATGGGGGATTCCGGAATATAGCCATAGGTGTGCCGATATGAATCCGGATCGGCTGAGAACGTCTTCCCGGCGATGCGGATCTCACCTTTTCGCGGCTCCAGCAGACCCAAAATGTGTTTGATGGTCGTGCTTTTTCCAGCCCCGTTCAAACCGATGAGCGCGACAATCTCTCCTTTTCGAATGTGAAAGGAGACGTCTTCGATGACCGTACGGTTCGACAAGTATCCACCTGTAACTTCTTTTACTTCTAGTAACATCTCCATCTTTTACCTCTTTTCTTGCTATTTGCACGTCCAAACAGCAATGACGCGAATAATACCGTCTTGATTGCATTATATCGGAACGGACAGCCTACAGGAAATCGCTTCTGATCGTACGGACTGAGATAAGAAGGAAACGTCAAACAAACAGGACCCCTGTTTGAAGAGGCCCTGCTCTAGAATCTCCTTACTTTTTCTCCAGATGAATCGTCCGTTCCTTTGCGTCCCATGTGACGGAATAACCCAGCTTTTCCGCTACCATTTTCACTGGCAGGAACTCCTTCCCGTCGATTTGCACTGCGTCGTTCTTGAATGCTTGTGCCCCGCCGTTCAACCCGAGAAGAAGTTTATCCGCCTGGATGTATGCTGTCCCCTTTCTCAGTACTTTTTGCTCAGCTGTGTACGGATACGTGTGGCCGTTTACTTTCAGCGTAAACGGGCGATTCGTCGTCAACCGAGCCGCTTCCGGTTTGGAAGACTTGTAGGAGACTGCGTCCACCCCCAATACCGTGCCTTCCCGCGTATCGTCCGCTCCACCGTACATCTTGCCTGTCTCGAAATCGTAGATGACGGCTTGCACATTGCCGATGTTGCCTGGCTGCTCCGCAAACACATGCCCTTTTGCCATCAGGGCCAGGACCACATCCTGATCAATCCCTGCCTCCCAGCTGACATTCGGATAGCTGCTGGAGAAGATGCGCGGCGACAGGATCGCCTCTTGAATGGGCATGCCGTGTTCAATCACGTTTAAAATCGTCTGGGAGACGGATGCGATGATCGTGGAACCGCCTGGCGAGCCTACTGCCATGAAGGGTTTCCCGTCCTTCAGCACAATCGTGGGCGTCATGCTGCTGCGCGGACGCTTGCCCGGCTCCACCTCATTGGCTCCTCCCGGCACAGCGTCGAAGTCGGTCAACTCATTGTTCAGCATGAAGCCATACCCGGGAACCATGATCCCCGATCCAAACACGTCTTCAATTGTCGTCGTATAGGAGACCAAATTTCCCCACTTGTCCATCACGGAGAAATGTGTGGTATACACATGCTCGCTTGCCTCGCTTTGCGGGAGTGGAGCAGCAGCCGCTTTTTCCTCATACAACCACGGGTCGCCAGCCGTTACTTCGGCGTTTGCTCGGTCTGGAAGAATCAGCTTTCTGCGCTCTTTGATGTAATCATCATGGATCAGCCCTTTTTTCGGTACGGGGTAAAAATCCTCGTCCGCCATGTATTTGGCGCGGTCGGCATAGGCTAGATGATTGGCTTCGATGAGGTTATGCAAGTATTCCGCAGAGTTTGCTCCCGCCTTTTTGTTGTCAAATCCCTCCATCAGCTTGAGGATTTGGATCACTGTCAAACCACCCGAGCTTGGCGGCGGCATCGAGACAATATCATAGCCGCGGAAGCTCCCTCTCACAGGCTCCCGTTCCTTGACGACGTAATTCCGCAGGTCTTCCATCGTCATCCGGCCGCCGGTACGCTGCACTTCCTTCACCAGCGCTTCCCCGATTTCTCCTTTGTAAAAGACGTCGCTTCCCTTTTCCTTGATCAGCTTCAGTGTCTTCGCCAGGTCTTTCTGTACAAGCAAATCTCCCTCTGCCAAAGACTTTCCGTCCGGCACGAATACTTTCCCGGCCGTTTCATGCTTTTGCAGCTTCCATTCCGCATCGTGGATGTACTCGCTTGTGATCCAGTTGACCGGAACGCCTTTTTCTGCGAGATCAATGGCCGGATCGATGACCTCAGACAGCTTCATCCTTCCATACTTTTTCAGTGCGGTGTCCACCCCGAGCAGCGTGCCGGGCACTCCCACCGCCTTGCCGTTGGTGTGCCGCTCATCGAAAGGAACCGGTTTGCCGCTCTCGTCCAGAAACATGTTCGGATCCGCATGTTTTGGAGCCATCTCCCTGCTGTCAATCACCGTGAACTTGTTTTGTTCCTTCAGGTAGATCATCATGAACCCGCCGCCACCGATCCCCGACATCATCGGCTCCACTACGTTTAGCGCCATCTGAATGCCTGCCGCAGCATCAACAGCATTGCCGCCTCGTGCCAAAATCTCTTTGCCGACCTGCGCTGCGGCAGGATGGGAAACCGCCACAATTCCTTGCGTGGCTCCTTCTGTCGATGCCGGTACTCCCGGTACCGCCGCCTGTACAGGCGCGGTGAAGACACACAGAGCCGCAGCCAGCACAGCCAACGACTTCCACTTGTTCATAGAGTCCCTCCTTGGCCTTATTTGTTACGATGCCAATGAAATATTATTCTAATTTTCAGATACTTATACTGGTCAAGCAGACTCAAAAAGGTGTCTCTTACAACCGTGATACGCGGAAGAAGCCCAAAAAGTACATGCTGAGGCGTCTGTTGGTTCATGTTGCCTATTGGGAAAATTACCCACACATGTTATGATTACTGTAATCTGTTTGAATGGAAAGGAGCTATCGCACGTATGCCAACAACTACTTTGTAATGGATCGTAACTGGATAGCATTACCCTCGAAAAACAGCCTTGTTTTTCTCAAGGGGGTAGTCTGCCCATTTTCCCATTACAAAGGAACGTGACGATATCTGTAGAGTTGACGCTTACGGAGATTCGCCCTTTGGGTGAGTCTCCTTTTTGGTTTGCGGCATGCTTTTTACGTGCCCCAGCTGTTCACCCTACAAGACATTCAAATAGGCCATCGCGTTCCTTTATCTACTCGTGAGGTGAAGGATATGCATACCATCGAGCTTTACTGGACGCTGCAACCCTCGGTTAACACCGTCAGCAGCATCGAACGCCATTGCAAAAACTGCGGAAAAACCGTCCGCTTTACCGATACCGCCGTACGCCGTCACAACGCCAACGGAAAAAACATCTACCGCTTTTCCATCTACAAATGCGAAAAAGGGCATACATGGAACAAAAAGCTGGCTATATACAAGTCGTTCACGGAGCATGTCGAGGTTCTCGAAGAGGAGTTTTCCATCGACATCATGGAGCCCGAGCAACTCAACATCCTGGACTATCAGGGGAACGGGTGCAAGGTAGTGAAGATCATCATCGACCGTGCGGATAGCCGCCTTCGTCTCGATAAACTGCTTGCCGAACAGCTTGTCGGCTGGAGCCGTACGCAAATTGCCCAACGCATCAAGGCAGGACTCATTCGGCTGAATGATCAGCACGTCAAGCCGGGTGCAGCCGTTTGCACAAATGATTGCATCATGATATGGATTGACTAGCACAAACGGGGATGTAGCAGAGTCGTTCTGGACTCGCACATCCCCGTTTTCCATGCGGTCTGCTTTACACCTCTTAAAAACAATTTTGCAAAAATGTGAAAGGAAATGGAAAAACATCCGTTTTACTTGATGAACATGGTCAAAAAGGCAATCGCTGCGCAGCAAGCCTTTTGCATGGGAGGTAGAGAAAACATGCAGGACGATAACGAGCTCGTTCGCCTGGTGCTAGGTGGAAACCAGCAAGCCTATGCACGACTTGTCGACAAGTATAAAGGGAGAATATTTGCCCACCTCTACCGGATGATTGGTCAGAGGCAGGATGCTCAAGATTTGGCCCAGGAGGTTTTTACAAAAGCGTATTTCAAGCTGGATACCTTTCATCCGGACGGCAATTTTTCAGCCTGGCTCTATCGGGTAGCTGCCAACCACTGTCTGGATGAGCTGAGACGGAGAAAGCAGACCGTCAAAACGCTTGGCGAAGAAGTCGAACTGATCGATGCAAAGACACCAGAGGACGAACTTTTGCAAAAAGAACAGAAGCAATTGCTTCTCCGCCAGGTGAAAGACCTGGAAGAGGAATATCGGTCGGTGCTTGTCCTTCGGTACATCGACCAGCTCAGTTACAAAGAAATCAGTAAGGCGCTGGAGCTGCCCACGACGACTGTCCAGATGAGGCTCCATCGAGCGAGAAAAAAGCTGCGAGAAGGCTTGGAAAAAGGGGGGGCTTCCATATATGAAATGCCACAAATCTGACCAGTTGAAGCCGTATTTCGACGGGAAGCTCTCTTCGCTGGAATCAGCAGAGCTGGAACAGCATGTCGATTCATGCACCTCTTGCCAAGAAGAACTGGTTCGCCTCATGGAGGGGACCCCTGAAGCGGAAGAATGGCTGGCAGAAGAGCTGCTCTCTCCTCATTTTACGGAGTTGGTCATGGGGGATATTGCTCGGCAAGCGAAAAGCATGGACCGGAAAAATACATGGAGGAAAAGGAGCCTTGATATCATGAAAAAAACAGCGATTGCCGTAGCAGGGCTTGCGGCTGCCGTTACATTCGGGACGATGGTATCGCCTACGTTTGCCAATTACGTAAACAGTTTATTCCATACCATAAATCAAGCGGACGGCGGCATGAAAAACGCGGCGGTCGAAGGCTACGTCCAGGAAGTCAACAAGAAGGTGTCAGACAACGGGATTACTGTAACCGTCAAGGAAGTGTTGGCCGATCCGACGCGAATTGCCCTGATCTTGGAGATCGTCGACCAGGACGGGAAGAAATTGGATTACAAAGCTGGGGAGTATGAAACGAGCTTTACGCTTACCGACAAGGACGGGAAGGACCTGAATCCCGAGGGAGATGGCTGGGCACGGAAGAAATACGGAGATTACATGCTTGTCAAAAAGGACTTGTACCACCTTTTCACAGGAGCAGAAGAAGTGCCTGATGAGATTACCGTCATCTTCGAGTTCAGTAAAATCATGCAGACGGATGGCTCATGGAAGCTCGAAATTCCCATCGATATGAAAAAGGCAAAAGAAGTGGCGAAAACAGTAGTGATCAATCAGGAGTACACATCACCACAGGGGGTTGTCATCAAGCTGGACAACATCATAACCGTTCCCAGCTCCAGTCTTCTCACCTTACAGACAGATTGGAATGAACAGAGAAACGAGGAGTATAGGAAGCTGATCGAGGAGAAAGGCTGGAACGATGCACCTGATGGTCAAAGGAAGGAAATAGGATTAACTGATGGAGAGCGGATGCAGCACTACTTGACCAGCTACGATCTGGCCTATGAAATTCTTGACGAAAAAGGGAATCTGATCGCAGGTCGGGATGATACCATGTTCCACGCCTTGAATGGCATTAGAAAAAATGGGGTAGAAAACACAAGACAAGGCAAAGGAGATAGCGAAGGCCGTGGAATGGTGTGGTGGGACGGATTCACTCCGTTTACAGGCCATGAAAAGGTGATCTTCAAGCTACACTCCATCTATCTGAATGAACCGGCGTCCTTCGAAGCCAAGATTGCCCTCGATGAATGGAGCAAACAGCCGGTTGTGGTCGAAAACAGTGGAAGCACCTTTACGTTCAGCAAATTCCATTTGAAGAAAAGCGATGAAGAGGAGATGATCGGAGGGTACAAGTGGGACGATAAAGGCGGGATCATCGAGTTTGAAGCGACCCTGCCGAAGGACATCGTGTACATCACCGATTGGAAAGCAAAAGACGAAACGGGTAAGGTATACCGTGTTTCTATGAACAATGGCGACGCTGAGTACACCCGCGGCAAAGACGGACGCGTGCAGATCAAGAGCGCTCTATTCATAGACGGCCTGGAGAGGCAGCCTAAGGAACTGACGATTACCTATGGCATTCAGCAGCATCAGTACCGCGACGGCAATTGGGAGGTTCCCATCCAGCTTGAAAAGTAACGCAGTACTGCTGGGTTGATAAATGACTAGCGAAAACGGGGATGCATCCAGAGTCGTAAAGGACTCGGAGCATCCCCGTTGCTTGTTAGATGTAGAGCTGAACCTGCCTTGGATCAGTCGTGCAGCCGCATGTATTTATGCCGTTACAGATTGCGAGCTCGTTTCATTGTACACATGGGTATCCAGCTCTTTCGTTGCTTTGCTCGTCAGCACGCCTGCCGTCATGCTTCCGCTCACATTCAGAGCAGTACGTCCCATGTCAATCAGCGGCTCTACGGAAATCAGCAAACCGACGATCGCGACTGGCAGATTCATCGTAGACAATACCAGCAGCGCTGCAAAGGTGGCTCCTCCACCTACACCTGCTACCCCAAAAGAACTGAGGGCAACAACCACGATCAGCGTGAGAATAAAGGAAGGCGTCAGCGGATCGATCCCTGCCAGCGGCGCAACCATCACGGCGAGCATGGCCGGGTAAGTCCCCGCGCAACCATTCTGCCCGATGGAGAGACCGAATGAGCCTGCAAAGTTGGCAATTCCCTCAGGAACTCCCAGATCCTGCGTCTGTGTTTTGACATTCAGCGGCAAAGCTCCTGCGCTCGTACGCGATGTAAAGGCGAAGGTGAGCACCGGAAATGCCTTTTTGATATACGTGATCGGATTCAAACCTGCGAAGGCCAAGAGCAGCAAATGAACGATGAACATGAGTGCCAGCGCCACATACGAGGCAACGACGAATTTCCCCAACTGCCAAATCGCATTGTAATCACTGGTTGCTGTCACTCTGGTCATGATCGCCAGTACCCCGTATGGAGTCAGACGCAGAATCAATGTCACAATCCGCATGATCACCGCGTGGAAGGTATCCACGATTTTGGCAAACAGCTCGGCTTGCTCCTGATTTTTCTTTCTGATTCCCAAGTAGGCGATTCCGATAAACGCGGCAAAAATGACGACAGCAATGGTAGAGGTCGGACGATCACCTGTCAAATCCAGGAACGGATTGGCTGGCAAAAGCTCCAGCACCTTTTGCGGCAAAGTCATGTTCTGGATCTCGCCCAGACGCTGCTCCACCTGTCCGATTCGTGCGGTTTCTGCATCACCTTGCTGGAACTGGGCGCCATCCAGATTGAACGCCAGTGTGGAAGCAATCCCGATCGCTGCCGCTACAGCAGTCGTCCCAACCAGCAAACCGATGATCAGGGTGCTGATTTTTCCGATGTTATGGGATAGTTTCATTTTGGTAAATGCCGCGACGATGGAAATGAAAACGAGCGGCATGACAATCATTTGCAGCAGCTTCACGTATCCTTTTCCAACGACGTTGTACCAATCCAAGGTCGTCTGCAGGATGTCGGATTTTGCTCCATATACAAATTGCAGGATGAGTCCAAACAATATCCCTACGCCTAAACCGACAAACACCCGCTTGGAAAATGAAATGTGTTTCTTCTGCATGGCGTACAATCCTAAAATGATGGCAAGCAAAATAACGATGTTCACAATCGTCCATAAAGTAGACAATCAATTCCCCTCCATTCCACTCGGAATTTACGTTTATAAAATGAGAATATGCTTACTATATTACCGATAATACCTACTGGTCAAGTGCGAAATGCACTTATGAAAAAAAGCCTGAAGATTCGCTCCAGGCTCTTTCCATCGATCCGTATGTTTCTATCTTTCCATGCCGATTGCAGCAATATTCCCGATGCTCAAATCAGCAATATTGATGCGTATTGTTGGTTTTCCCTCACTTTTTAGCAAATAGCCTCCCCAATCCCTGCCGCCATAAGCCTGGTACCCCGTAATATCCACACCAAACAGGCTTTGTACCAGCGGCTTGGTCACAGTAACGGCCTCATCTATGGATGATATGCGATAGTGGTCTGCTACATATTTCACCCGATATATCTGGCCCGTTTTTGCCCCCACTTCAACCGAATACTTCTCTTGTTCATTAGAGAACGTCCACACTTCTTCATTCTTGGTTGTTGATTTTTTTACCTGAGTAAAGGCGAAACGATCGTGCTTTGCTAGCACCATCAACGCATTTTTCGCACTGGATACAACCTTTTCGTCCACATCCGCCAGGTTGTAAAAAATGGAGAAGTCGGTTACTTGATTGGTTTTCAGATCGACACGCACGAACTGGTTATCCCCAAACCACAAGGAAAAGGTCGTTTCTCCATCCATTTGGAAAAAATGAGCTTCCTGAAAATCAACCGGTTGATTTGCTTCCTTCATTGCATTCTGTGCAGTCTCTACATACTTTTGATACACTGGCGTCAACTCATCGCTCTTATACGTTGCCGAGACACTTCGCACCTCTGTCGTATTCGGCTTAAAAGTCACAATGGCTTGGCGGTCTGTCGTCCGTACAATCCAATACTCTGTGTCCTGCTCCATCTCGTCAAAAAGAAAATTCTTGTTCATGCCAATTGCTTTGATTGCTTCTTGCGCTGCCGCGAAATATGTTTGCTCTAGTACAGACTCACTGCCTGTTGTTTTTGCTGGAGAAGAGAACGGGTTCATCCAGATAATCGCAAACAACGCAGCACACGTGATCAGGCCGTTGGTCACCCAAGCCAGATGTTTTCTCCGCCTTTTTTGTTTTAGCATACGTCTTCGCTCCTCTCGTATGTTCTCGAGGATTACTTGGCTTCGTTCCCAGGCAAGGCTCTGGTCAGGGAAACTCTGCAATTCTTCTAAGATACTCTGTTTATCTTGAGACGGCATTGCTCATCACCTCCGAAACAGGAACATTCTTATTGTTTTGGACAGCTTTCAGCGCCCTGTGAAACGTGATATTGACTTTTGCTTCGCTCCACCCCAAAACCTCGCCCGTTTCCTTGCTGGACAATCCCTTGATCCCGCGCAGGATCAATACGTCCCTGTAGGATTGTTTCAACTGATTGATCATGTCGTAGATCATCCGGTTGGTCTCACTTAATTCCAAAGACTCTTCGGGGGTTTTATCGTGCGAAACAAGCTGCTGCAGGAATAGATCGGGTAGCCAGTTCATCAATTTTGACCTGCGCTTTTCATCAATGGCCGCATGTCTGGCAATGGCAAACAGCCACGTTTTGGGGTTTTTAACCTCTGTCTTCTCTAGAGCCTTGAGAGCACGAATAAAGGTTTCCTGCACAAGATCGTCAATATCCGTTCGTCCCGTATAATAGACCAGAAAGCGATAAATATCATTGCTGTAAGCGTGAAACCATTGTTCGATACGCACGCCGGCGCCGGCATTGTCGTCCATGTATGTCCCACCTCCTTGACACTGTATAGACGGAGCAGCTTCCGATAATCTTTCATTTTCCCACAAAAAAAGCATGGGAGATTACAATTGAATCTCAATTGTGGTCCCATGCTTCTCTACACTATGAACGGCAATCTCTCCACCATGTGCCTGAATAGTATCATTCGCAATGGCCATTCCAAGTCCGGAACCTTTATGCGCATCTCCTGTGTTGGTTCCGCGATAATAGCGGTCAAAAATTCTGTCCAGCTCTTCCTTTTTAATTCCTTTTCCATTGTCTTGAATCGTGATATGCGTTCGTTCTTTCTTTTCGACGCTTACATCGATTTTTACATCCTTATCGTTGTGAACGATCGCATTGTAAATCAAATTAGTGATCGCTCTCCTATACAGGATTTCATCCACCTCTGCGGGTACATTCTCTTGGTTTGCATGGAATTCGATATGTCGATTCGCGTATTCCGGATCATTCAGTATATCGATGACCATATTTCTCATGAGGGCTACCATGTTTACCGTTTTCTTGCGGATGGATAGCTCTTTGTTTTTTAATCGCGTCGATAAATGCAAATCATCGATGACTTCTTTTATATAGAGAGATTTTTTTTCGATTATCCCGGCATATTCCCTGATCTCGTCTATCGTAAACTGATAATCCGGATCCTTGATCATTTCGGAGAAACCTTGGATGGAAGCCAGGGGTGTTTTCAAATCATGGGAAATGTTTGCGATCCATTCCTCTTTTAATTGATCCAGTTTCTTTCTTTCCTTCTCGTTTGCCTGCAGCTGATGGGATAGTTGATTTACATGATCAAAAACATGCTCGTAGATTCCTTGTGGTTTATGCAGATGATGGAATTTTTGGTGTGCCAAGTTTTTGATCCCTTCAATAAGTGTGTACAGGGGCTGTGTCAGACGCTTGCTAAAGAGATAGCCAATCCACAGGGCAACGAGAATATCAATGATGAATATTACGGTTCCGACTTTCGAAATCCGGAAAAAAACCTGGTTGTCATAGGAGATGAAGTATCGATTTAAATTCGGGTTCTCGATCCCGATGAAATAGCTGTAGCGTCTGTCTCCGCCATCTTTTTCCCCAATAAAAATGGTCGTATCTGCATTCACTTCCTGATACTTGTACATTTGGATGATATCTGTTGGCGTATATTTTTTCGTTACCCCTTCCGGTACTCGGTATCCCGCTATTTCTTTTCCATTTTCATCCAACACTTGGATCCACGCATGTTTTGCAAGCAGCTCATGTTTTCCTTCCTCGGTAATGGTTGCACCATCATGCACGATGTGGACCCGATCCTGAAACTCCCTGGTAAATTGCTCGGGAGATGTTTCCTTTTCAAGAATAATCGGGATATCGAAGCCTATCTGCACGAGCAACAAAGCGAACGTGAGGAAAACATTGATCAAAATGACGAGTATGACAACCAAAACAACCGACAGCAAATATTGTCCGGTCAATTTCCATTTCATGGTTCTTAATCCTCTACAGTCAATTTATACCCCAAGCCTTTTACGGTTTTCAAATACGTGGGCGAAGAGGGCTGGTCTTCGATTTTTTCCCGCAATCTTCGAATGTGCACCATGACGGTATTATCAATGCCCGTAAAATCCTCCCCCCAGACCGCATCATACAGCTTTTCCTTACTGATCACTTTATTGACGTTCTGGAGGAAAAACTTCATTACTCCGAGTTCTTTCGGCTTTAACTCAATCGGCTGTCCATTCTTTCGCAACTCTGCCTTTTGGGGATCCAATTCAAAGGGGCCCGCCTTCAGGATCGGTTCTTCTATGGGCTCAGGCACCGCATAATCGGCTCTGCGCAATTGTGCTTTCACGCGATAAGCCAGCTCTTTGGGGCTGAACGGCTTTGTAATATAGTCATCCCCGCCTATGGCAAAGCCAACTATTTTATCAATCTCCTCCGTTTTGGCCGAAATGAATAAAATCGGCACCTTGGAGATGCTCCTCATTTTCTTGCAAACCTCATAGCCCTCTCCATCCGGCAAAGACAAGGTCTGGTTTCATTGCTTGAAATTGGATCCACCCGTCTTCCGCTGTCGTAGACGTCAGGACATGCTCAATTCCTTCTTTGATGAGAACTGTTTGAATGAGCTTTAAAATATCAGCTTCATCGTCTATAATCAAAACCTTTTTGCCAGACATGCAATCCTGCCTCCTCCAATGCTCTATGTGAGAGTATGCATGACCTTTCCCCCATTATCAAGTTTGCAGGGAGTTGGTTTTTTTCGCCGTTTGTTTGCCATAGGTCATAAAGCGCCAGACTTTTTCCATCGGCCCCATCGCAAAGAACTTGAACCACAGGTTGCTGTAGATGATCTGTACGAGAAAAATCAGGCAGGCGATCCACACAACATTGACAGGAGAGACTGTCTCAAGCCCCATGAACGAAATGATCAGCGAACCTAGAAAGCTTTGCGCCACATAATTGGTAAGAGCCATCTGTCCCACTCTCGCTACGGGTTGGAAAAAGGAACGAATCCGTTCATGCTCCATCAGCAAAAACAGGGAGCTTGCATACAACAAAACGGCCGGAATGGTGCTCAAAGAAACGATCAGCTTCACATTTTCTGCTCCACTCTGAGATGCATACCAGATCCAGATGGAAAAGCCCGCGACGATTGGAACCACTCCCATGGCGACCGATCTGATCTGCTTTTTCCATTCACTGACTCGCCTGATCAGGTCTGCTTTTGCCGCAAGGAATCCGGCCAGAAACATAATGAAGATCAAGGTAGAATCTGCGCCAATGTTGTCCAGCACATTGGAGAAGGAGCTTAATCCCCCGGTGAGTTTGAAAATAAGCGCGAGCAAGTATACGCCGGTAATCCCCGCGAGCCACTTACTGATTGTCGCGACCCTCGCTCGGTAAAAGGGCAGGAGGAAAAAGCCTAGCAACGCGTAAAATGGTAGGATTGTTCCCCAAAAGAACAGAAAATGAACAATCCCGATGAGCAACATGGCCAGCAAGCGACGTGTAAAGCGCCGCAACGGCTTATCCCCGCGTTTCTCGGCACGTGAGGCGAAGAGATAAAAGCCAACCCCAAACAGGAAAGAGAAAATAGAGAAAAACTTCTTTTCCACGAATATGAGGATCAAGGTGTCGATCACTTCATTGATTCCTGTATAAACAGGAATCTCAGTTCCTTCCATCAGGATGATATAGCCTTTGATATTGATAAACAGGATTCCGAACAGCGCAAGACCTCGAATGATGTCTAATGCCGCGATCCTCTCTTTTTGAGGGATAGATGGGTTCATTTGGCTTCTGCTCCTTTTTCTTTCTTTTGCTATCTCTGATAAGAGGTATTATAGACCCCTGCACCTTACACTGTTTTAATCGCAACCTTAACAAAACCTTAAAAAACAAAAACAGCAAACCCCCTAGAGAGGTTTGCTGTTTTCGTGTCACTGACTTCTTCGGTTGACCAAATGTTCGATCGCAGGTACCGTGAAGCAAGCCAGATTAGCAGGGAGTTGGTCCATGCGAAACCATTTCAGGTCTGCAATTGCCCCATCTGGCTCCATATTCCGGGCTTCCCCGCTTTTTACGGCTACTTCATAGATGGCTGACACCCAATGTTCCTCGTTTTCAGGTCGAATGGTCTGTGCCATACAAAGCAACCCCTTCACCTCAACGTCCAGATTCACCTCTTCTTTAATCTCTCGAATGACGCAATCCTCGAGATTTTCGTAAGGGTCTACCTTGCCTCCGGGAATGCTCCACGTTCCTTTTTCTGGATTCCTGTTTCGCAATACCAATAAAATCTCGTTTTGATCGTTTCTAATCACTGCTCCGACTCCCAACCGGGGAAGTACGCTATTCATAAGTTGCAACCTCCATTATTGAAACTCCCACTCATGCAGGAATCGATTGCTTGCCATTAGTTTTTTTACCCTCTCCATGGTAGCAGGACCTTTGGCTGTACCGCCGTTCCGATTCAGCAACATCCATCTCATGCATGCCAACGCTTCGAAAACTTCCAGTTCCTCTTGCTGAATGTCATTTTCCAGGAAATAGGCGGAGCGAAACACGCGCGCATATCGATCCGAGGCGTATATTTTTATCAGGGTAAGTGACCACGCAAAATCATATCTGGGGTCGCCTAATTGTCCGTTCGTCCAATCGATTACCGTGTACCGGTCATTTTTTTCCAAAATGTTTGACTTCAGCTTCAAATCCTTGATCCATTGGATGCGTGGTTATGTTGTCTTCTTGATTGAGCAAACAATCCATCATTTCATTTTTTTCTACCCAATCTACATTTCTTATAGGGCTTCCCAATCAAGCTCTTCCTTTCGTTATATCCATCGATTTGGTTCCTCCTCACACGTTTTAAGCGAACGTTTGTACCCCTCCATTATAATTACGCATCTATTGAATGTCAATTTTTTCCTACCTATTACTAGTTGCTGCCGCGACCGTTTCAGAATCCTAACAACGTTTTAACTTGTATTTTACATTCCGTTAACGTTGGTAGTATGACGGAAATGGTACGATTGGACTATAGAGCCGAACCCCACGTAATCCCGGTCTCGATTTCATAGGCACAAAGGATGGGATTCAATGAAAACACCGCTATTACCCGCTTCGGATAAAAGCGGTCTGTATCACTACACGACCTACTTCTATCATGCAACCCAGCAATACCTCCTTTCCTGCAGAAGATACTACGAGCTGCAGAAAATCATTCGCACCCAAACATTGACCACTTTTTTTCAACCGATTTTGAATTTGCAGGAAGGAAGCTGTCTCGGATATGAGGTGCTAAACCGGCCTCCGGTTTCTTCTTTGTTTCCCGATACCGAATCTTTCTACGAATTTATCGGCTATACGGATCAGGTTTTTGCATTTGAATGTTTTTGCCGGGATCTCTCCTTCAAACGCTTGAGTGCGGCCCTAAATCAAGCTGATAAACCGAAGGACACGGTAGTGTTCATCAATATTCACCCTCAGGTGTTGTCGGACTCAAACTATCGGAGCGGAGAAACGATCCAGCTGTTGTCGCGGTACGGCTTGTCGCCCCAGCAGGTCGTGTTCGAATTGACCGAAAAACAGGCTGTTCATGATTATGTAGCATTTGAACGCATTCTTTCCCACTACCGCTCCCAGGGATTTCGCATCGCCATTGACGACGCTGGCTCCGGCTACAACAGCCTCAAGGCCATCGTCAGTTTGAAGCCGGAATTCATCAAGCTCGACAAATCCCTGGTCAGACAGATTCACCTCTATCCCAACCAGCAGCATGTCGTGAAGTTGCTTCGGGAATTCGCGGCCGAATCCGGCACATACATTATTGCCGAAGGAATCGAAGAGATGGAAGAAATCGCTTTTCTGCGCGAAGAAGGCATCCCATACGGACAGGGATACGCAATCAAAAAACCGGCCACGGAATTAGTGGACGCTTCGTTACCGTTATTGTAATCCAGGTTTGGTGAATGTTTTTAGGAGAGGAGACAGACGTTTTGTTGACGAAAATCGGCGAAATAGCGGAAATGATTCCGATCGTCTCACCCGAAACAACATGCGGCATAGTCAACAATCTGTTTAAGCAAAATCCCAAGCTGGAAGGAATCGCGGTGGTTGGGGAGGACAAAAAGCCTGCGCTGCTGATGAGGACCCGTTTTTATCAGTTGCTTGGCACGGAGTACGGCTACAATTTGTATATGGGCCGCACTGTCAAACTCGTGATGAACAGCAACCCGCTTGTTGTTGATTTTGATGAGCCGATTACGGATGTCAGCATCCGTGCGATGAACCGGGCCGAGGAGGAATTGTACGACGGCATGCTGGTCATTCAGGACGGTCTCCTGTACGGGTTCGTCAGCATTCGCCGTGTGCTGCTGGAGGTGGCCAATATCCGGGCGGAAATGGCGATTTTCCTCAATCCGCTCACTGGCCTGCCCGGCAACCGGATCATCGAGGACAGGCTTCAGCAATCGACCCGGTTGAAGGAGTGCAGCGTGCTGTACATTGATCTGGATCATTTCAAGTCATTCAATGACAGCTACGGTTTTAAAAGGGGCGACTCTCTCATTCAAGCGACCGCGGACTTGCTTCGTGAGCAGTTTTCAGGTCAGGATACCTTTCTCGGACATATCGGCGGAGACGATTTTATCGCCATATTCAACCACCACAATTATCAGGTGCCTTGCAGCAAGGTCATCGAAGGATTCGAAAAATTGAAACAGGAATTTTACGACACCGAGGACATGACAAACAATTACGTGATCGGCGAGTCGCGCTCCGGCCATTTCGGCCCTATTCCGCTCGTATCGATATCCATCGCGGTAGTGACAAACCGCAACCGCCCTTTTCAGAGCATCGAGCAAATCGTCGAAGAGGCGACTCGAATGAAAAAAATATGCAAATCCCGCCCGGGGAGCGTCACGATCGCCAATTGATCGATGCAGAAAAAACACCTCCAAGCTGCCTCCATATCGTACGACATGGCTGCATTCTCTTGAAGGTGTTTTCATTTGTCTCGGATTAGGGGGACAGTCCCGTTATTCCGCCTTGGGGGCGTTCAAGATGGTAATCCGTCCCTCAAGCTCCGGAGAGATGGTCGGATGCTTTTGCAAATACTCGTAGAAAGCGTCTCGCAAGTAGCTTTTTGTTTTCGAGAGCAGCTTCGTCTCGTCCTTCAGCATCGTGAATTTGTCGCCGCCGCCGGTCAGGAAGTCGTTGGCTACAACCTTGTACATCTTCGTCTTGTCGATCGGCTTGCCGTCGACCGTCACGTCAACGAGACGCGAGCCCGCTTCCTTGGAGGCGTCGAACGTATAGGTCAGTCCGGATACCTGCAAAAACCCGCCGGCTGCGTTCGGATACCAGGAAAGACTGTGCTCCAGAGCGTTCCACACGGTCTGTCCGCTAGCCTCTACCATAACGACGGTGTTGTCAAACGGCAGAGTCGCGTACACTTCCTCAAGCGTGATGTCGCCTGCGTTTATGCTGGCCCTGATACCCCCGCCATTTTGCAAAGCGATGTCCGCTCCCGTCATCTCCCGCAAGCTGTCAGCTACCGCATTGCCTAGGTTCGATTCCTTGAGGCGTACGGTTTGGCGCTCGCCATCCAGGGAGACACTTGTCTTGCCAACGACCTCCTTCATCTTGTCATCCAGTTTCCCGCGATAATCATCGATAATAGCTGCAACTGCTGCATCTTCCTCCAAATTTTCCGTGATGAAAATATGGGCGAAGTTCAAGCCGAGCATCTTGCCGTTCATCATATTCAGGTTGATCTGGTTCAACACCTCGGCGTGTTTGCCGGGAGAAATCAACCACGTCTCTCCAATGATTTGCGGAAACTCGACTACATCCTGTCCGCCGCCGATCTCCACGTCAATCCCGCTTACTTTTGTCGGCAGAATCGGGTTGTCGCCGTGCAAATGCGCCAGCGCTATCACGACATCCGTCTGGTCCTTCACGGCATCCACCGCTTGCTCGGCAGCTTCAAATTCATTTTGAAAGCTGATCCCCTCGACGTTTTTCGGATGTGTGTAGAAATGGCTTTCGTCATCGGTTACACCGATAATCCCGATTTTTACACCGTCGACCTCTTTTATCACATAGGGCTTTAAATAATCGGGATTCGCTTGATTGTAACGTGTATTCGCCGACAAAAACGGGAAGGTCGCACGCTTGGCATTGCTCTCAAGGACGGTAAACGGAAAGTCGAAGTCATGGTTGCCGAGAACCATCGCATCGTATTTCATCGCGTTCATGACATCGATCGTGGACTTGCCCTCGAACAGATTGCCGATATTGGTATTGTAAGGAGCATCTCCACCGTCGACGAGAAGCGTGTTCGGCTGGATCGCACGCGTGTCGTTAATGATTTTGCTCATATGAGCCAGTCCGCCGATTTCGCGCTTCGCTTCTCCCGGCTTGTAAGGCTCGAGATGGGCATGAATGTCTGAAGTGGCGAATACGGTTATTACCGTAAAGTCCGGGTTTGCGATCAGCTTGGCCAGTATGTCCGCTGCTTCTTCTCTCGTGATCAGTTCCTCGCTCTTTGCATCTTCTTTCGTAGCGATGCCAAGCTCGAGCGCCTTATCCGAGAGATTCACATTTTGCTCGACGCCATAGACCGTACGGACGATCATCTCGATCCATTTGGATTTGGATATGGCCTGATTCGGCATGTACAAATCGCCGTTCATATCGTCTGCGCGAATTTTCAGTACGCCTTCGATATATTCGGAGCCCCAGTGATGTTGAATATCGCTTGCTGACGGCATCGTGAACGACTCGTCAATAACCCCCAGCGGATCTTCGTAACGGAACGATTTCTTAAGGCGCGGGTTATCAGCCGGCTGAGAATGAATGCGCGGCAGCTTAAAAGCGCGAACCAGCATGGCGGCCGCTTCGGCCTTGGTTATATTCCGCTGCGGATGGAACTTGTCGTTGGAGACTACTATCCCCTTCTCGTGCAGGAACCGGATCGCTTCTTGATAGGGGGATGCCTGAATATCTTGAAATACGTTTGCAGGTGCAGCGTATACGGATGCGCCCAACGATACAGTGAGCGCCAATCCAGCAATACTGCCGACTAGTTTCTTTTTCATGGTAATCACAGCAGCTCCTTGTAGGTAAAAATATGTACATATACGATGGTCCCATAGCTCTGTTAAGGCCGTGTTAACGCTATATGAAATTTAGGGAGAGCGTTTGCAAACATGAAAAGAAACCTTTGTCCCCGCACCTGGTGTACTTTGGATACGAAGTCCTGTTCCGAAGTGGCGTTTTAATCGTTGATCCGTATTAATCAATCCTACTCCGGCCCTTCCATCTGCTTTTCTCTCCAATATTCGCTGCAATTGAACGTCGTCCATTCCGATCCCGTCGTCTTCTACTGATATCTCTGCATGCGTTGCATGGACGGAAATCCGAATCAGAATTTTGCCTCCTCGCGCGCGCTTCATAATGCCGTGTCGAATCGCATTTTCCACTAAAGGCTGGATCGTAAGAAATGGGATGTGCAAATCCTCGCAGTCATCGATCTCCCACACAACCTGCAGCCTTTCTTCGAATCGAACCTTTTCAATGTATAGATAAGAGCGCACTAGACCCAGTTCATTCTCGATCGGAACAGCTTCATCCATATTTTGGAATTCGAATTTATTCCTCAAATAATTGCTGAACTCATCCAGCAAGCTACGCATCTTATTCAAATCAATGTCGCTTAAAGCGGTTACCGCATTTAATGCATTGAATATAAAATGTGGCTGGATTTGCGCTTGCAGCCATGCGGCTTCTAATCGCACTTGTTCCCGAACCATCTGTCTGATCGCTGTCAGCGAATCAATTCGCGATCGTATTTCCAATGCTTCCACGGGCTTTGTCACATAATCATTTGCACCCGCTAAAAAGCCGCTTTGAATATCCTTCGGTTGGCTTCTCGCAGTAAGGAGCAAAACTGGGAGCTCTGTATGTGCAAACCGTTTGCGAATGATTCGTGTCAGCTCATAGCCAGACATCTGCGGCATCATAATGTCAGAGATGACGAGATCCCATTCCTGCGTATCCAGGATCGCCAACGCTTCTTTCCCGCTCGTAACCATCGAGATCTCGTATTCCTCTGGCGGCATTATCGCTTCAAGCACTTGAAGGTTGACGGGATCATCATCAACGATTAATATTCGCGGACGATGACGGTTCAGTTCTGGGAAGGTTGTTTGCGTTGCAGCTGGCGGGCTTTCCACTTCTTCCCGATCAAGCTGAAGGGGCATAGATGGCAATGCTGCTTGTTCGATTGTCTTCAAAACATCTTTTTCTTCCTCCGCTTTCACATCTGCCAGCTGTAATGAAAATCTGAATTCTGAGCCTTCTCCCAAAACAGAGGATACTTCCAACGTCCCCCCATGAAGCTCAACCAGTTGCTTGCTAATGCTTAACCCTAGCCCAAATCCTCCTTCAATCATGGTCTCACTGTAGCTGGCTTGCTCATACGGACGGAAGAGGCGCTTTTGCATCTCCTCATCCATCCCAACCCCGGTATCGGTAACCACAATATACGCTCTTCCGTCCTTTGCAAAAGCTTGAATCGAAATTTCCCCTTCATGTGTAAATTTCACGGCATTATGCAGCAAATTGAAGATGATCTGAATCACCCGATTTTCATCTGCAAGCACGGGAGGAAAATCATCAGGAATTTGATTCACCATTTTTACAGGCTTTACTTCCGTATCATATTGCAGCATATCGAGAACTCCGGTCACGATTGGCTGAATCAAAATGACTTTTTTCTGTATACGCGGGTTGCCTTCCCGCAAGCTCATCACATCTATCAAATCATTTAAAATCAATGTCAGCCGGCGTCCTACAGCCAAAACCGTTTCAAGCTCTTTGATACTCCTCTCCTGCAACAAATGCCGCTCCCTTTTTAAAACCGATTGTGACATGTTCAAAATGCCGTGAAGCGGATTTTTAAACTCATGTGACGTGTTTGCCAAAAATTGATCTTTATGGTCATTCATTCTTTGCAATGTGGCAGCAAGGCTCTTGGTGTTCGCGTGCATGTGAAAATAATCATGAAACCATACAGAGGCAAAACAGCCCATCGAAATAATCAGATCAAACGGATAGTTGACCACACTCAAACCACTTTCCCGCCAGATTAACATCCAAACTAAATGGTGGAGCAGCGCTAGAATGGAGATGAGCAGCAGGAGATGGCTCTTGATATCCTTCATGACTCTTTTCAAGATGGCAATAATCGTGATCATTGTTGCAATACTGACCAATAGAAAATACACCGGGAAGAGCATGATGATCTGATCAGGAGCCAAAAGAAACGTAATGCCTGCAGTCCCCACACTCATTGCCGTATAAACGGGATAGATCCTCCTCCAATAAGCCAGTTCGCGATGATCGGTACACTCCAGCAGCGCATAGAAGCCTATAATGAGAGCAGCATTGGATATCCGAAAATCCCAATCATAGCCGATGTAAAACAATAGATGAAACAGCTTCTCATCGCTGCTGAATACATTAGAAAGTGCTGTACACAGTGTCAGCAATGAAAAATAAAGCAGCTTCTTTTCCCGATTTCCCAATAAAAACAATATGAGTGAATAGCCAGCGTGCACGAGAAAGATAACAACCGCCAGAAGCTGCATCGATATGGAGACTTTCATTTCCTTGGCAATGGCTTCTTCTGAACCAAATTTGATGGAGCGAATAATGCCGCTGCCTCGACTATCTCTATAATTTGCCGCCTGAATCACCAGTTCGATTACGCCGTTTTCATCTGCCGCGAAGGTGGTAGAATAGGGCAGATTTTTCGCCATATATTCCTCTTTTGTTGTTGCTACCCTCCCGGATTTGGCAAGCAATCGTCCATTTACATACAATTCTGAGGAAGAGCGCACACTGGGTACTCGAATACTATAGTTAAGGTCCTTTTCCGGATTTACATAAAGCCGCAGGCGATAGGATCCATATCCGTATGGAGTTGGCTTTTCCGGATGTAAAGCTTCATTCCATCCTCCCGGAACCTGAATCAGCGTTGGCTCATTCCCGCCTGATACTGGCTGCCGACTACCGTCAATCAACCATTGTGAGGGATAAAATTCCCATTCCCCATCGAGCATGAGAATGTCGCCGTCTTCTGCATTCCAATCACGCAAATCGAGTTGACCATTCTGAATGGCCGTCTGTTTTTCATCATGGAAAATTTCCATCCACAACATGCGCGAGCCGGATAACACGATGACGATTGCCACTAGCAATAATAGAATTTGGCTTTTTTTCATTTGGTCTATTTAGCGATTGTTTCGCCAAGAAGTGCCCCTCTCTTCATAAAGTGTAAGCTCTTGCATGCCAAGATATGTAAGAAAAACCTTCTCTATTAAGTTACCATAGAGAAACGGCCGGTAGCGTGCAACTCCGTGAATTTTATGAAAAAAATGTTCTTGAATCTTCTTGCCGAATAATGAAGATACGTCAGAAAATGGCGATCAATAAAGAGGGGGCATACATATGCTGGCGGGGAAAAACGTGACTCTGCGAATGATCCAAGAAGAGGATTTGCCAGAAATGCTTCATTTGATGAATGACTTGCAGCATAGGGGACTATCTGGGGGTCGAGCTGCATCATGAAACCAAGATTCAAAAGTACTATGCGGATGCAGGATTTTGGGAAAATGATTTTGGCAGAATGCTCATCGTAGACAAATCTGGCCGATTGTTGGGAAGTATAACCTTCTTCAAAGGAGTGGGTGACAGCGAAGGCTATGAAATCGGCTTCCAGATATATAAAAAAGAAGATCGTGGGAAAGGGTATGCTACGGAGGCGCTCCAGTTGTTTTGTTCTTATTTATTTGACTTAAAACCCATACAGCGCCTTCAGATTTGTACAGCAAAGGAAAATGCAGGCGCTAGGAGAATGGCTGAAAAATGCGGGTTTGTCTTCGAGGGAACGATGAGAAGGGCGTTTTTTGCCCGGGGGAAGTATCATGATTTGGATTTTTTGTCTTTGTTAAGGGAAGAATGCACGCCGCTTAAGGAGGTCTTGGCGAAAGAATAAGTGCTTCTGATGTCCATACCCAGGTTTTGAGTTCCCTGATTTCAAAAAAGGGGCTGCGCCAAAAAATCGGCTAGCCCCATTTTCTCATGTATGCAGCACTATCCGGACGCCCGAAAAATCCTGCTCTTCACAACCCTACGCCTGTTTCAACGTACGCGCCAAGAACTCCTTCGTCCGCTCCTGCGTCGGATGATTGAAGATCTGGTCTGGACTTCCTTCTTCTGCAATGACGCCCTTGTCCATAAACACCACACGATCAGAGACATCCTTCGCAAACTCCATCTCATGCGTCACGATCAGCATGGTGAGACCAGATCCGGCGAGCTCCTTCATGACCTTCAGCACTTCGCCGACCATCTCCGGGTCAAGAGCAGAAGTTGGCTCGTCAAACAGCATCACATCCGGGTCCATGGACAGCGCCCTGGCAATGGCCACCCGCTGCTTTTGTCCGCCAGACAGCTGCTTTGGTTTTGCGTTGATGTATTTGTCCATCCCGACGACCTGCAAATACTTCATCGCTACCTTCTCCGCCTCTTCCCTGGAGCGCTTCAGCACTTTTACTTGTCCCACCACGCAGTTGTTCAATACATTGTGGTTATTGAACAGGTTAAACTGCTGAAACACCATCCCGAGATGTCTGCGGTAAGCAAAAATATCATGCTTCTCATCCAAAATGTTTTCGCCGCGATAGATGATTTGACCGCCGCTTGGCTTTTCCAAGAGATTGATGCAGCGAAGAAGGGTGGATTTCCCAGATCCCGAGGACCCGATAATCGAGACGACTTCCCCTTTGTGCACGGAAAAATTAATGTCCCGGAGTACCTGATGGGTTCCAAAAGACTTGTTCAAATGCTGGATATCAATGATGGTCTCCATAGTCGCTCCTCCTTTCCCTGTTATCGCGCTTCCAGATGCGTTTCCGTCATCTTGTAGTTCTCTGGGCCATCCAGCTTCCGCTCGAGGTAACGGAGTACTCTGGAGACGATCACCGTCATGATGAAGTAAATCGCGCAAGCCACGAAGAACGTCTCAAAATACCGGAAGTTGTTCCCCGAGATCGATTTTGTGGTGAAATACAGCTCCGTTACCGAAATCACGTTCAGTACAGACGTATCCTTGATATTGATGACGAATTGATTCCCCGTCGCCGGCAAGATATTGCGAATAACCTGCGGCAATACGACGTGAAACATCGTTTGCAGATGGTTCATCCCGATCGCTTGAGCGGCTTCGTATTGGCCTTTGTCGACGGAAACGATGCCGCCGCGAACAATCTCTGCCATATACGCGCCTGTATTGATCGACACGATAAAGAGTGCGGCAAACATCCGATCCATATCCATGCCAAACGCTAATGCAGAACCGTAATAGATGACCATCGCTTGCACGATCATCGGTGTTCCCCGGAAGAATTCGATATAAGTGGAGAAAAGGGCATTGATCACTTTCAGACTGATTCGCTTGACTCCACGTTCAGGAAGCGGAATCGTGCGGATCACCCCGGCCAACAGCCCGATCACGGCCCCCAGTATGGTACCGATCAAGGCGATATACAGTGTGGTCCCCGCTCCCTTCAGGAACATGGGCCAGTTTTCGGAAAGTATTCTGACAATCCAATCAAAACTCATGTTTGTCCTCCATTTCATCGTCCTTTTCTTTGCTACCGTCAGGCTTGGGAGGGACTCTCGACTCTAGTCAGTTAAAACCGACTGCATCATGATGCAGCCGGTTTCTCGACTCGGTTATTGTGCTGCTGGCTGATTCTTGATAGCAGCATCCATAATTTGGGTGCGCTCTTCTTCAGAGAGGCCTGCCAATGCTTCATTGATTTTTTGGGTCAATTCGCTGCCTTTTTGCACGCCTACAGCGATCGCTGTATCATCTTCGGAGGTTTGGAAGCCGTCTTTGAATTCCACCATCACGAAGTTCGGATTCGCTGCCGCTGCACTCACGGCTTCCGGACGCTCAGACACGTATCCATCGATCACGCCGGATTCCAGTGCTACACGCATCGCAGGGAAGTTGTCCAATGCCGGCTGCTGTTCTACTCCTTCAATTTGCGGAATCACGGAGTAGTGGAAGGTGTTCAATTGCGCTGTTACCTTTGCTCCTTTGAAGTCCTGGATCGAAGTCGCGCCTTCGTATTTGCTGCCTTTTTTCACAACCATCACCAGGTTGGATTTGTAGTAGTTGTCGGAGAAGTCGATTGTTTCTTTACGCTCCGCAGTTGGCGACATACCCGCGATGATCGCATCGATTTTGCCAGAGGTTAAAGCGGGAACCAGACCGTCCCATTCTGTTTTCACGATGACCAATTCTTTCCCCAGGCTTTCCGCGATTTTCTTGGCGATTTCCACATCGTAGCCGCCCGCGAATTCGGAGCTGCCATCGATTTTGACGGCACCATTGGAATCGTCCATTTGCGTCCAGTTGAATGGCGGATAGCCCGCTTCCAGACCGACTTTAAAAGTAGCATCTCCAGCAGGTGCTTGCGCTGGCTCTGCTGCTGGACTGCTGCTGCTCGTGCTTGTCCCGCACCCGGTTAAGAGGATCATAGCTGATAGAAAGATCGCGATAAAAGATGACTGTTTTTTCAAGATTGTTCTCTCCTTTTGATTTTTCAGATGATGATAGGAAAACTTGGACGGCCCCGTTTGGTGACAGGAACTATGATTTGCTAATGCTGCTAAAATGAGTGCATCTTTAAAGAAAACGCAAAAAGCGGCCTGAGAAAGTCTCAGGCCGCACTATTTCCATAGTTCTTCCATAAACCTCCCTTTTAACCCAAATGAGATAGCTCAACTCAATAAATCGGGGAATTTATTGAGACAGTCCTGCAGCTATTAACTGCAGACCCAGCATGTAATACCGAGCATATTACAAGCTTCGGCGACATTTCCTTCTCCCTGGCCTCATCGTTTTCTCGCACTCCACCAAGGACTGTTAAATATCGCGCCTCTACCTCACTGTAAAAGTGAGGTCTTATTAAATTTGTTTATCAGTATACTATTTTTTGAGGGGGGCGTCAATATTGAAGTCCTTTAGTATTCTCCTTTGATGACAAAAAACGAGCCTCGAATGGTTCCAGCCAGCTTCGACTTCTGCCTGGCAAACTTAAATTTCTCTTCTAGCTCCTTCGGTACCTCCATCCCCTCGGAAAGCTTAAAGCCAACAGCCCGCTTCTTCGGGTCATCAACCGTATACATAACATTGAGTCCCAGGCCATCCTCATAAAAGACGTAGGCAAATTGGATATTTTCCACTTGAAAACGCGAGGTCTCCAAAGGTTTGGCCGAAAACTCAATACCGCGTTCTTCTTTCAAAACCCGATTCACATAATCAAGGGTCTCCTGGCTTTCGCTGGCTGGTACAACCGTAAATTCATGCTTGTATTTGTTCATAAAGTAGCGGGCTTCATTCGCACGCAAACCAGCAAGCGCTTCTGCTACTGGGGAAGACTCCAAACCAACCGTAGACACATTTTTAAAATCAACCACGTAGGACAAGTTCATGCCTCCTAAAAGTTTTCGAGAATAACTTCTTAGAACCTACTTCGGGGAAAACTCGCATCGAAAGCATTCGCTTTCCCTCATTATTTCCTAACAACCGGAATCCAGATTTCACCGACTACCAAGCCGTCCCGCATCCCCATGTCGACCGTTGTATTTGGCCCGCCGACATAGGCAAAATCCTTTGCTTCTGGCAAGACTTGACCAAAGGCAATGCCCGTAAGCATATTGCTCAACTCATCAAACGTCTTCCCTTCCCCTTTCACAACCAGATATTCTCCTTTGGGGAATTGGATCACTCTGGTTGCTTCTGGCAGCGTTGCCTCTGTCATGACGCCAGCATAATGCATCATCTTGCTATTTATCGCTTCGTTTACGGCAAAGATATAGTCGTTTGTGGCGACGGTCTTTAACGTGTCCAGCCTTCCATCTTGCTTGATAGCCGACCAAAAGTCTGCTTTCTCCTTGGTTATTCCAGCAAAGTCTCTGTAATCGCTCTGAAGCTCAATTCCAATCCCTAAAACCGTAAAGCCATCTTTTTCTTCCAAAGTAAAATCTGCCATGTTTAAAGCCCTCCTCTTTCGTAAATGGATGAAATCGTATGTCTTTTTCTCTTGATGAGTTTATAATAGTCTTGAATCATGTCAAAAAATGATACTGTTTAGGAGGTCCCGATGAAAAAAGTTGAACGGATTAATATTATCATGCGGTATATCAACAACCGGGCCCACTTTACCATATCTGAAATCATGCGAGAATTTAACATTTCTCGTTCGACAGCGATTCGAGATATCCGAGAAATTGAAGCCATGGGGATGCCGCTTGTCGCCGAAGTGGGGAGGGTTGGGGGTTATTTTGTCATGAACAACTCTGTCCTGCCCGCTGTTCGCTTTACTGATAATGAGATTAAAGCCCTATTTATCGCCTTTATGGCTACTAGAAATAAACAGCTCCCTTATCTGAAAAGCCGTCAGTCTCTAGCTGAAAAATTACTCGGCCTCATCTCACAAAACCAGCAGGATGACCTTGTCCTGTTAAATCAAATCTTGCTTTTTGAAGGGACCAACCCCCATAATCCCGACCTCCTTGATCTATCGGATCTACCCCATCCCATGTTGGAAAAACTCATCCAAATCCTTCTGTCGGATCGCTATTTGCTCATTTCCGTCAAAGAAGAGAAGGACATCATGTCCTATCCCATATATCTCTTGCATCTCTATCATGAAAAAGGTGTTTGGCTGATCGAAGGCTTTGTCTTACAGGATGAGAAAAGGCGGATTTTCCCTGTCGACAATCTCACCGATGTCAAACCATACCCTGCGAAAAAAAGAGTAAGCAGAAAAAAGATAGTCGAAAAGCTAAGCAAGCAGGAAGAAGAAATGAACCTTGTCCTGGAGCTTGGTCCACAGGCGATTGCACAGTTTAAAAAATACCATCCTTTAAAAGCTTCCCTTTCCTATACGAATCCTTACCAAACCACAGCCATTCTAAAGACTTTTATCAATGTTGCGAATTCCGAAGAAGTGACAGAAATCACAAATTGGCTGCTATTCTTAGGTGGAGATATCAAGGTCAGAGAAGTGCCAAAAGAAGTGTTAGAGGGTCTGCAAGAGAGATTACGATTATTCTGTCCATAAGACGTGCCGATTAGAACTTCCCGGTTGACAAAAACGGGGACGCGAATCGTCGCATCCCCATTGTACCAAGCCTCAATCTATTTATTACTCCGTGATCTCCACATCTGATCCCACTGCATCCTTCACCCTCGATTTTGTCCGCTTCATCATCACAATGGATACGACGAACAGCACGAGGGCCAACAACAGAATCGTCAGCGAAATAGGTCTTGTGAAGAAAATCGCAAAGCTTCCTTTCGACATCGCCATAGACTGGATAAACGACTTTTCAAACATCGGTCCCAGCACAAAGGCCAAAAGCAATGGAACGACCGGCCAACGATATTTTTGCAAAAAGTAGCCGATCACACCGAAGATGATGGCGACAAATACATCGAACAAGCTGTTATTGATCGAATAAGCCCCGACAAAGCTGAGGATCAAAATCACAGGTCCCATAATGCCATAAGGGATTTTTGTCAGTTTGGCCCACAGCCCGATCAGCGGCAGGTTCAAGACCAGCAGCATGACGTTGCCGACGAACATGCTGGCAATAACGGCCCATACAAATTCGCTATGCTCTTCAAACAAAGTAGGTCCCGGCGTCAGTCCGTTTAACATGAAGCCAGCCAACAAAACAGCCAGCGTGGTTGAGCTGGGAATCCCCAATGCTAACAGGGGAATGAATCCCGAAGAGCTGGTTGCATTATTGGCCGCTTCAGGTGCCGCGACCCCTTTCATTTCGCCATGTCCGAATCTTTCCGGGTTTTTTGACACTTTTTTCTCCAGGTCATAGGCCAAAAAAGTGGTAACGGCGGCAGAGCATCCCGGCAAAAGCCCCAGGAAAAAACCGACTAATCCTCCACGGAACATCGCCCCGGAATTTTCGCGTATTTCCTTGAACTTCGGGTAAATATTGGTAATTTTTCCCACAGCAATCGATTTCGTGTTCTCTTCCATTCCTTTGATGACTTCCGAGATGGCGAAGAGACCGATCACGACACTAATGATATCAATACCTGCCTCTAACGGCTCGATCCCAAAGCTGAAGCGCACCTGGCCACCGGTAAGTCCGATCCCTGTCATCGACAGCAAATAGCCAAAGAGTCCCATGATCAAGCCTTTGATCAAAGAAGCGCCGGCCAGATTGACGATAACCGTTAACGCCAGGAACATCAGGGCAAAATACTCGGGCGAGCCGAATTTCAACGCTTGATCGGCAAGCAGAGGAGCGAAAAAAACAAGGCCAATGACGCCCATCGTTCCGGCAACAAAGGAACCGATAGCAGCAATGCCAAGCGCCGGTCCACCCCTGCCTTGTTTGGCTAAGGGATACCCATCCAGCGATGTGGGAACAGCGGATACTTCACCTGGAATATTGAGCAATATGGCAGTGGTCGATCCCCCGTACATCGAGCCGTAATAGATCCCGGCCAGCATGATGATCCCCTCTGTTGGCCCCAGTACCGTCGTGACCGGCAAGAGGATCGCGATGGTGGAGGTCGGTCCAAGTCCCGGCAGCATGCCGACCAATGTGCCAATCAATGCTCCCCACAGCGCCATCATGATATTCGTGGGTGAGAGGGCAACCGAAAATCCGTCTAGAAGTAAGCTTAATGTTTCCATTTGTGAGTCACCCCCTTACATTAAAAGTTGAATATCCCACCAGGGAACGGCATATTCAGCCAGTAAACGAATATAGCGTAAACACACACCGTCTGAATTGCGGAGAAGAGCACCGATTTACGATAATTGTAGGAACCGATAATTCGAAATAATGCGATGGAAATGAGAAAAGTGGCGATGGCAAAGCCGAGATAATAGAGCAGCACACAATAACCCAATAAAACGCCAAAGATGCCTGCTATTTTCAGCATCATTTGACGGTCAGGATATTCTACCTTGAAACTTTGCCCTTTTACAAAGACTGCGAGTAATCCGAGAACGATCAAGCCTATGCCAATCACGCCCGGCATGATATGATCCCCGACATAAAAACTCAAGCTAGTCGGGTACAATCGTAGAGCTTCGTAAAGGGAAAGCCCACCAAAGATGATGCTTATCAATCCTCCGACACGATCGGCCAACATAAGCGTGCTCCTTTCCAATCGTCCCGCTGCCAGCCTGATTCCCGATCACCGCCACACATGCAAAGAGGGATAGCGTGTACCCCTCTTTGCAAAATGGCTTGGGAGCCAGAGGCTTCTGGACAACTATTGTTTTCTTGGGATATTCAAGGTTTCAGGGCTTACTTTCGCTGCGCCAGTATCTTGCAGCAGCCAAGCTGAGATCGATTGCTGGTCGCGCCAGAACTTCTCTGCTTCCGCACCGCTGATGCCCATCGGAATGATCGCCAAGTTTTTCAACAATGCTTGGTAATCTGCATCCTTGGACGCTTCTGCAAATGCTTTTTCCAACGATTGCTTGACGTGATCAGGCGCTTCTTTTTTCACCCACACGCCGTAGAACGGTCCCCACGGCAGGAATTTCGCCATATCCGGCAATTCCTCGGTAATAGCCGGTACGTCTGGCAGCTCCTCTGCCTTCTCATTGTTGACGACAGCCAGGACGCGGACTTTCCCGCCTTTTGCATTTTCAATCGCTTTTGACAGGCTGACGATCGATACGTCGATATGGTTGCCAAGCAGCGCTGTCACGATCGGACCTTCACCATCATAAGGAACCATGTTAAATTCGGCGTTCTCACTCTGGCTGATCATCGCTGTTACCATATAGGAAAGTCCGCCTGGACCAGTGGTTCCCATTTTGATGTCGCCTGGATTAGCCTTTACATCATTCATCAGGTCTGTCATCGTCTTGTACTTGGAATTTTCGTGTACGGTGATGGCAGCCAAACCGCGTCCCATGATATGAACCGGGTAGAATTCCTCAAAGCTGCGTTCCGAAAGCTTCAGAACACCATAGACAGTCGGATTTTCTGCAGAGAACAGCAACGTATGGCCATCTGCATCTTTGTCATAGACGTACTTGGTTCCAACTGTACCTGTAGCTCCCGGCTTGTTCGTGATATTAACCGGTTGACCCAGCTGTTTTTCGGCGACAGTGGCAATCGCACGCGCCACGAGATCGGTCCCGCCTCCTGCACCGAAAGGTACGATACCCTCGATTTGTCTCGTCGGATATTTCGGCTGTTCGCTTTGCCCCTGGCTGCTCTGTCCCTGACCGCTGCTGCATGCGGACACGAGAAGCATGCTCGCTACCAGACAAAAGGCTGCTCCCTTTTTCCATAAAGAACTCTTTTTTTGCTTGAACATGAAAATTCTCCCCCTCAAGATTATCTAAATAATTGCACCCTGCTCGCGTAATTGTTTCTTTAATTTGTTTGTATCGATATTTTTTAATAGTACCTGATCCTGCATGCTTATCACACACGCAACGCCTGCCGCCTGTCCGATTGCCATGCATATGGACATCACTCTGGTAGAGGCATTGGCAAAATGCGTGGTCGAAATCGATCTCCCTGCCACTAGCAGGTTATCGACGTTTCCGGGAATCATCGTCCGATAGGGAATCTGGTAGTTTTGCTTCAAGTAGGTTTTGATGGTTTTGTTCTCGACCGCATCATGATATTCGACTGGCCAAGCCCCCCAGCAAATCCCGTCCTCGAACGTCGCTCCCTGCATGACATGCTCCTCTGTCAGGACAAATTCGGCTACGATTCTTCTCGATTCCCGGACGCCGATTTGAGTCGCGATTTCACTCAGATGGGCATTCTTGAAGCCCGGAATCTTGTCTCGTAAAAATTGGCTGTACTCGATGCTGGACCGTCTGCCCTCTATTTCGGCTTCCGTCATTTGTTTGGCATCGATTGCGGAAAAAGAGATCCAATTCAAGTTGGCAATGATCGAATTTCCCACCGCGGATTCCATATACACCCCTGACGTTCGGGTAAACGCGTACTCGCCTTTGTCAATGCTTGCCTGCGCCAGATCCTTGTACTGCTGACGGGTGAATGCCGTTGCTTCCTTCAGATCGACATCCCCCATTTTAAAAATGGTCGTCGCTGCTTGAACCTGCCCCTTTTCATTGCCGATGACATATGGAGCATCCACCATTGGTACGACATCCGCATCTCCCGTACAATCCACGAATGTTTTGGCGAATACGCGGAAGACTCCCTCTTTGTTCGTAATGATGGCATATTGGATGCTGCCGCTTTCCTTTTTTACACCAATGACTTGCGTATGCAGCAGGAGCTGGATGTTTTCGTAATGAGCCAGCAAGCGGTCAATGGCGACTTTCAGCAAGTGGTGGTCGCACGTATCCGCCCGATGCTGTCCGAAATCCAGCCCTTCTTTCGCTCCGCCCAGCTTGCCCAGCTCCAGGAACAGCTCGTCTCTTACCCCGCCGATAATCTTGCTCTCTTTATCTGCCGAATAAGCGCCGCAAATCGTGCTCACTGCGGCAGTAGTAGCCATCCCGCCGAGAAAACCGTATTTCTCGATGAGAAGCACCTCTGCTCCGCATTTTGCTGCTCCCACGGCTGCCCCGATCCCGGCGAAACCGCCGCCCATCACCAGGATCTCCGTATGCAGATCGCCGCCGAATTTGAAACCCAACTCTGTTACTGCCGATTCAAACATTCTGTGTGCCACCTCATGTCTCTACCTTTTGTAGTCATTTTCAGGGATCATTCACATTCCCTATCCCTTGCCTGAATTTTGTAAAGCCACCTCCTGACTGAAAGAAAAATTGGCCGTTTGCCGCGATCCTGTCAGCTCTTATGAAGCGTTTTCATTTTTGTGATGAATGTCCGCTTATCATCTGTAGTATTCAATCTTATTTAAAATTTCCATCAATTAAGAATAATATTACGCTATTATTTATAAAGTTCAATCTGTATAATCAAAGTATTCATAAGTAATATCGATTAATAGAAAGCTGGTGTGTTGATGGAGCTGCATCAGTTGCAATACGTCGTTGAAATAGCCAAGCACAATCATTTTACGCGAGCGGCAGAGGAGATCTGTGTTTCCCAGTCGACACTCTCCCAACAAGTGACGAAATTGGAAGAAGAGCTCGGGGTGAAACTGTTCGATCGCACGACCCGAACCGTCAGGCCCACACCTGCCGGAGAAGAGTTTATCTTCTATGCCAAACGAATCTTGTCCGATATCGAGAGGGCAAAGAATCGCATGCAAGAATACGCCGGGCTGGCAAAAGGGAAGATCAAAATTGGTGCGATTAACTCCATGGGCAATCTCGCGAGTATCATTGGCAACTTTCAGAAAGATCATCCAGGCTTGAACATTATGATCGTGGAAGAGGGAAGCTATAAGCTGTTGGAAATGCTGCAAACGTTCCAAATCGATATCGCGATCATTACTCCTCCTTTAGAGATGAACCTGCAAAATTTTACCGAAATATACGAGCTGATCGATGATGAACTCGTCCTTGTGACCCCCAAAAATCACCCATTTGCCGAAAGAGACAAAATTGACTTGGCTGAAGCAGCCCAGGAAAAATTTATTTTTCCGAGCCGCATGCATAGCGCATACAATTTGGCTCTGCAGGCTTGTCGAGACGCCAATTTTGAACCGGATATCGTTTGCGAAAGCAGCAGTTTGTATGCCCGTTTTGACCTTGTCAGCAAAGATATGGGCGTTTCCCTCGTTTCCTCCAAAGGGGTAAAATCGAGCGACAACGATAAGGTTTCTACTATCCGATTAACCAAATCGATTAAAAAGCCAACCGTCCTCGCCTTGCTGAAGCATACGTACCATCCCCCTGCCGTGATTGCTTTTCGGGATTATATTTTGAATTCGGTATCCTTTCAATAAAGGTTAAAGGTGAGGAGCCCGAGTGATTGACGTTGCCAATCGCTCGGGCTCCATTTGATGGATTCAGCTATTGCAATATTTCGATATACCCTTCTGTCCCATGCACGCGAATTCGCTGACCATTCTGTATCCGTCTGGTAGCATTCTCCACTCCGACAATAGCTGGCAAGCCATATTCACGCGCGATAACTGCTCCATGGGTCATCAGTCCACCAACTTCGGTGACCAGTCCCTTTATGGATACAAACAAAGGTGTCCAGCTAGGGTCTGTATAGGAGGTGACCAATATATCCCCTTCTTCCAGATCAGCATCTTCCATGTGCAAGATGACGCGTGCCCTGCCTTCTACCACTCCTGAAGAAACAGGCAGACCTGCAATCGCTCCGTCCGGGAGATTTCCCCGTTTGTACTTGCCTGCGATGATTTCACCATCAGACGTGATCACACGCGGCGGATTCAGTTTTTCATCGTATTGGTACTCTTCTTTTCGCTTGCTGATGATCTGCCAATCCACCTGCTTGGCGCGCACGACCTCGTAAAGCTCTTCAAAAGTAAGATAGTATATATCTTCTTTTTCATGAATCACATTGGCTTTTGCGAGCTGTTCGGCTTCTTTCAGTAAAGCCTGCTTATATAAAAAATAGCGATTCACCATCACGTATTTTGGATATTCCCTATACCCGCTGAAATTTCGAATGAGATCGATCCTTCGTTTTGTTTCCTTCGCTTTTTGTTCGCCATCGGGCAATTGCTTCAATCGTTCTAGTAGTTCTTGTTCTTTTTTCAAAGCTTCCTGCCGCCCTTGCTCCAATTTCCGCTGGCTGGCATTCGGCTCGAGATTTTTGATGTTACGAAGAATCATGGGGACAAGTGTAATTGGTTTCTCGATCCAACGAGTTCTGGTAATATCGATTTCCCCCGCACATCGCATTCCGTATTTGTTGAGATATTCATAGATTGCGTCTTGAATTTCCTGTCCGCCATCAAACGCAACCAGTTCATCCAGGAAGTGATCATCCTTTACATGTCGCAAATATTCAATGACTTCTGGATAAGGACGAATTACATCTGCGACATCCAAGAGCGCCAGACCCATTTCCGAAGTAATATTGTTCGGCACAGATTGAGAAAGCGTATCTGCAGCGTTTTTTTCGCCTAGCCACTTGTTCATGTTTTCATTGATCCATGATGAAGCATCCATTGCAGCCATGATTACACCCAAACTTTGCGGGTCAAATAAAATCTTCTTCAATTGCTGGATGTCTTCCAGGATAAAATCAAGCAATTCCGTTCCTGATTTCGTTTGGATGGTCTGTTTTAACTCTTCTATTGATGTGCGACCGCGTGCAATCAATTCTGAAACGATTGCCGGATCGTATTCGATTGGTGTGTGGGAACTCGGAGATGGCATCTCTTTACTGGGACTCGGTGCTTTCTTATCGTTTGGTAATGGTTTTATAAAATCTCCTCGATTTATGATGTTCAAAAGTGCGTCTTTTATAAGCGGATCGGATTGTCCCAGGGTATTTAATAAGGTTTCTCTACTGACAGGCGAGGCGAGCATAGGTGCAACATCAACAAACAGCCTTCCGCCGGCTATGCGCATGGGCGCTGGGGTTGTCAACAGGTAAAAGGACAATCCCAATGGCTTCATGGCGTCGGTCATCATCTGTTGATGCCCGACTGATACATAAACATGATTTTCTTGATCATTCGCTTCGGGGATCGGGTAAAGTGTGGTGATCGGCCGGCTCTGGACAATATAAAATGTATCGTCAGCCCAACACCATTCGATGTCTTGAGGGCAGCCAAAATGAGCTTCGATCTTTCTTCCGATGCGTGCCAGCTGCAAAATTTGTGAGTCAGTAAGGGTTTGAGTCTTTTGCTGATCGGGATCGATCTGCCGGGTCATCGTTCCGCCTTCTTTTCGCCCATAGATCGCTATTTTTTTGGTTGCTATCCTCTTCTCGATGATTTCTCCATCTCGTAATTTATAACAATCGGGAGATACCAAGCCAGAGACCAGCGCTTCCCCAAGTCCATAACTGGCATCGATGGATAGCAGCTTTCGGTTGGAGGAAACCGGATCAGCGGTAAACAAAACTCCCGAAGCCTGTGGAAAAACCATTTTTTGAACCATAACGGCTATAGATACGTGTCTGTGGTCAATTCCATTTTGCATGCGGTAGGTCACCGCGCGATCCGTAAATAGGGAAGCCCAGCATTTGCGGATATGCTGCAAAATCGCTTCTTTGCCAATGACCTGCAAATAGCTGTCGTGTTGACCAGCAAAGGAGGCATGCGGCAAATCTTCAGCTGTGGCGCTGGAACGCACTGCATACGCGTGTTCTTCGCCAAGCCTGGAAAGATAGTCAGATGCTTCGTTCACAACATCGCAAGGAATTTCAGCTGCTATTATGGTTTGTCGAAGCTTTCTGCTGATTTCAGCAAGCTGTTCTCGATCTTCCGCTTTAAGCATGGACAGTTGATCCAGCAATGCGTAAAACGCTTCGTTTTGCTCGACGGCTTTTTGATATCCTGCCGTTGTCACACAAAATCCTTCCGGGACTTGTATTCCCTTCAAATTCGATAATTCCCCTAGATGCAATCCTTTTCCGCCAACGAGCAAAAGCTGCGCTTTTTCCATTTCCTGAAAACCGAGAACCAAAGAACTCATTCACTATCTCCCCTAACCAGCCAATTTGGAAAAAACATTTGACAAGAGTTCACCGGTCATGGTACTATTAAATTGTAAGATGGGTTAATTATGTTCTTATGAATGATTTGGAGTCGTGGTATGATTGTATCACGCATCCGTTTACTATGCAATGTGAAAGAACCTGATCACAATACTCAGGTTCTTTTTTTATTTTTGGTTTGAGCTGAACTACAGACTCACTCCCCGCTTTATTTGGTCAGCAAGGCAGCAGAGCCGGCCCGCCCGCAGTCAGGCTGCCGATCGAGGAGACAGTCGTGTGGAATCGTTTCGAGTAAGGGGAGTCGTGTTTATGTGGATCGGCCATGCTCGGCATAGGAATACTTGCCCGTACCTGGCAAATAATACTTGGGACAACATTATTCCCAGGAGGTCTTCCCCATGAATACCCAACGCGCCAAAGAGATCGTCAACTCTCCCGTCATGACCCAAGTCACCCTTAACGAAGTCCCTGTCTATATTCAGCATGTCGATGAAGAGACGGAAATGGCCAGAGTCTTTCCCCTGGATGAACCAGAACGCGAGCAAAGCGTTCCTGTGAGCAGCCTGGTGGAACATAGGTAACGAAAAAAAGCCTGTAGACCTTGTTCCTCTTCGGAACTTTGACTACAGGCAAATTTTTTGCCAACCAGGATTTTATGGGCGAGTAAATGTCGCGGTTCTTGTATTTCCATCCCAGTCAACCTGAATGCCAAGAATTTCAGCCAGCTTGCTGGCGGGTAAAAAGGTCCGGTTGTTTTTCACCATCGGGACTGCCCCCTCAAAATGCACGGTCTGGCCGTCTACCAGTATCTCCGACTTACCGATGCGCATCACGATGTTCCGCCCGTCTTTTGTCAGCGTAATTTTCTCTTCGCTTGCTTCCCAATCTGTTTCAAACCCGAATACGTCTGCAAGCGCACGAAGCGGGATCATCGTCCGACCATTCTCGATAAACGGCTCAGCGTAACCGTCTGCTGTTAGTCGGGTATGCAGATACTTCCCATCAACCAAGACCAAGACACGATTTTTCTTCGATTCTTCACAAGAGGGATCATCCAGCGTAACTTTCTTGCCGTCTACCACCACTCCCATTTCATTCGGTTTGCCGTCTCGGCTGGTGTAACAAGAAGGGATAGGTTCAACATCCGACCAAAAGAATTCATCAGCGGCATGTGCGATGTTACTGGCCAACAAGACAAGAAGCAAGCTGAGCGCAGATATCCATTTCCATTTTGTTTGTACCATCATCATTTTTCTTAGCTCTCTCCCATTCTTTCATTTGACTTTTGCAGTTCCCAGCCATAAGTCTTGTTGATCTCATCTAGTTCTTTTTGTGGGAGTACATCGACATAGGCTTGCGGTACGGTGTTTTTCTCAATTCCTTTTTTTGTAAGCTCTACTAGCTCCTCGATAGTGAAACGATCTGTGCGTTTTAGCTGCAAGCCATAGGTTTGATTGATCTCATCCATATATTCCTGCGGGAGTTTATCGACAGTATCTTGGGGTACGGGAGATTGATCCTTGATCCATTGTTTGATCTGATCTACAAGCTCCTCGGTGGTATATTCCGGCGGCGATACACGTTTTCTCATTTCGGGTACCTCTGTTGCATTTCCATCCTTATCGTAGTAGAAGACCGTTCCGTCCTCCAATTGAAGATAAACATTGCGGCCTTGAAGTTCTTTACCAGTCGGAATTTCTGGCGATACTGCCCTGTTAGGCATTGCCGATCCTGCAGCAAAAGCGACCAGTCCGCCAAATCCAGCCATTGAGATTGTTGCAACAAGAGACAGCAGCATGATCGACTTATGCGTTTTCTTCGCATTCATGAGGTTTGCAAGCCTATCTTTCATAATTTTTTTGGAATTGCAAAAACTCGTGGTACAAATCACATTTCTCTGCATAACGCCATACTCCAGTACTGTTAAAAGCGTTTCGCCGTACAATCTGCGACTTTTTGCATCCATGTCCCGAACGACTTTTTCGTCACAGGAGAGTTCGCAAAGCGTATTCAACTGTTTGTTGAGCAAATAGACCGCCGGATTAAACCAGTGAACCGCATTTGCAAGAAGTATGACCAGTTTTATCAGCAGGTCGCCGCGCTGTAAATGAACGAGCTCGTGGGAGAGAATCATGGCGAGCTCTTTTTCACCCACTGGGGTATCTGGCAATACAACAAAGGGTTTCCACAGCCCCATAACCATGGGTGTTCTCGCACAGGCGCTGACGATTACATTGACGGGGCAGTTCACTGTCTCGCTTACGCGGCTGTTTTGCAGGATCGACTGCTTAAAAGCCCGATAGTTCCTTACATTCACGGCAAGAAAGACAATTGTTCCCGCTGCCCAAATCAGGATGGCAGTAAAAACGATTTCTTGAAGATGTTCAAGTCGCAACAGATTCGCAAACAGTTGATCGAGAAATGTGCGATTGCTTACCGCGTGTTCGAGTGGCAGGACGTTTACAATTGGTTCCGTCATCACTGCCGTCAGCGGGGTTGTGCCGGTATCGGGCAATAAAACGCGGCTAAACTGGACAAGCCCGTTGATGATCGCTGAACCGCCCAGCAGAAAACATACGGGAATCAAGCCGGTGTAATAATGCCACGTCTGTGAAAACAGCTTGTTCGTGAGCGGGCGGATAGCATTTTGCAACATCCACATGATCGTTCCAACGACTGACGCCAGAATCAGGGACAGGAGGAACGCCATCATTTTTTCCCTTCCTTGCGGGCAAACCACTCTTTTAACTCCGCGATGTCATCGCGACTAAGCTCATCATCATCGACCAGGGCAGCAATAAAATTTTTCACTTTCCCGTTGAACAAACGACTTAATAATGATTGTGTTTCATGCTTTTTGTACTCATCCAGGGTCAAAACAGGATCGTAGTAGTTCACCTTGCCGATCATCGATTTGGTCAAGTATCCTTTTTCGATCAGCCGTTTCAATATGGTTGACAAGGTTGACGTCTTCCAGCCTTTACTCTCGAAAATATCGAGAAGCTGTGCAACCGTTACAGGAGCAGCTACCTCCCAGATCACCTCCATTACCTCCATTTCTGTTTCCGATAACCTTCCCAGCTTTTTCATCGCGAACACCTCTGGACTTTTGTGCGACAACTTGTCGTATTACCAAATTACGACAAGTTGTCGCAGATGTCAATACGGTTATCGGGAATACGAAAAGACTGTAAACAAAGTTGCTTTGTCTACAGTCTCAGAACACTGCCATACCGGAATTCGGGCCATTTGCTCATTAGATGATCAGTGCTCTACCGGATCTGATGGCATATGCATAATCATCTCGATCATTACGCTCTGCTTTTTGGGCGGCTAACTCATAATCATAAGGGAGCAAAATTTGTTCCATTTGCCATGATCCATGATGTTTGCTTGCAATCGCATATCGAGCATGAGGTGTCATGGCCTCCATAGAGTGCGGGAAGGGTTCTTTCTCGTAGTAGGCTGGCAGGCCGACACTTCCAGGATTCACAATGAACTTTCCGTCTGGCAACCAGACTGATTTGGCAACATGCGTATGTCCGCAAAAAATGAGCTTTTGCGGGACAAGAGCAAGTTCAGACATGAGGATGTCTACACTTTTTGCCAAGACTCCATGCGGTGTAACCTCCTCGATGAGACTCTTATCATCTGAGAAAGGGGTTCCATGGCAGAAGAACAGCTCCTCGTCAGCCCAGGCTCTATGAAAGGACTGAATCCATGCAAGTATTTCCTGTGTGAGTAGCGGCTTTACATAGTGAAACGTAATAGAATTCATCTCTTCTTGTAACAAATAACGATCACAGTTACCCATAATGTGAATCAAATTGGGACGATTCATGAGAATTGCAGCTGTTTTCAACGGATCGATCGGGCCAAACAAGGTATCTCCTAGATTGACAATGGTTTTTATTCCACGTATATCAATATCACGGAGTACAGCTTCCAACGCATAGACATTGCTATGAATATCTGAAATGACGGCTATAGCATTTTCGTTGTTCACGATCGTTCACCCCACCTTTCTTAATAGTATGGCATGGTTTTTCCTAAAAGTGGATCCTTTACCCAGAACAGTCCAAATTATATGTTAAGATTTACTAGGGAAAAATAATGGTACGTGGAGGGTACGTACATGAAACGAACAGAAGTTTCCTTAGATATGGAAGCAATACCGCTAGTCATCAGGCAGTATCTAAAAGGTGCAACATTTTATGATAGTAGTTGCTCTGCAAATGCAAAAACACTTTTTGTTTCCGGGGCAGAACGTGCTTTTCTAAAGATAAGCAAAAGAGGTTCACTTGAACGTGAATACAAAATGACAAGATTTTTACATAAACATAACGTCGCACCGAATGCCATAGCCTATGAATCTGATGCAGATCATGATTATTTTTTGATGGAAGCGGTTAGTGGCGAAGACGGAACGGCAGAACGGCACGTCGAAAATCCTGGTAAATTGGCATGTGTGTTCGGCGAATACCTAAAAATGTTGCATTCACTCCCTACCGCGGACTGTCCATATGACAACAGAACGAATGAATTGTTACAGGATGCACAAACGAAGGGGACAGACCTTCGTAATTTGAATCCATTCAACTATTCAGCTACCGACAATGTGGTTATACATGGTGATTACTGTTTGCCTAATATCATAATGGACAACTTTTCATTTAAAGGTTTTATTGATTTAGGATACGGCGGGGTAGGCGACAGACATTACGATATTTATTGGGGACTTTGGTCGCTGCATTACAACTTGAAGACTGATCGATACAGGCATTTATTTTTAGATGCTTATGGAAGAAGTAATATTGACGATGACGGACTGAATTACTTTACAATCGTTCAAGGGGGAATTTGCTAAGTCGATTATAATTATACTTTCTATTTCAATCTATCTGCTATCCTCGATCATTCTCGGTATAACTTCATCATGCAAACAAACCATAAGAGGGGCTTCTAAAAAGCACCAAACTCATCTTTCTGAGACTCGTCCCACTTTTCAAGTTGTTGGCGGTACTAAAATTATTTGTATAACAGAAAGATAAGCAGGTTTCGGGAGGTAGTTTTTTGATAAATAGAGAAGAACTATTTACTTATGTAAAGGAAAAATTCGACACAGTTCCAGACTACCCTTGGTTCAAGTATCCAGATTATGCGGTATTAAGACATAACAGGGATGGCAAGTGGTATGGAGTGATTATGAATGTACCGAGAATCAAATTAGGTTTATCAGGGGAAGGAAGAGTCGATATCATTAACTTGAAGTGCGACCCAGAATTAAATAGTTTATTAAGGAGTCAACAAGGAATTTTGCCTGCATACCATATGAATAAGGAACATTGGATTACAATTGTTTTGGACAGTCCTTTTCCTAAAGGTGAAATCTACGATTTAATTAATTGTAGTTACAATTTAACAAAATAAAATATAACTCATATATTCAAATATATAGGCCGTTAGCATAATCCGTATTGTAGTTAAGTGGCAATATCTGTTAGAGGTGCATCGTTTTAGTTGCACCTCTAATTTTGTTAAACACTATATGTTAACAGAGCCAATTCACGAATTGTTCATCGCCGGACACTTCCAAATGAAAAGGACTCAAGCATATTCTACGCTTGAGTCCTTACTGGTCCCTATCTCTTAAATTGAACTTTCTCTTCCATTTGATCCAAGGTGATGGTTGTTTCGCTTGGATTTGTTTTGGCAATCAGCTTTCCATTTCTAAAGGAATACGCAACGACCGCTTGCTTGCGAATGGCTTCATATTCATTTTCTGCAGACAGGACAATGAAACTAGCTGGTTTGCCTTCCTCAATGCCGTACTTCTCTTCAATGTGCAGTGTTTTGGCACTGTTTTTCGTGATGAAATCAATGGAATTGACAATTTGCTCATAGCCCATTAATTGCGAAGCATGGATGCCCATATGCAAGACTTGAAGCATGTTTCCTGTTCCCAGTGGATACCACGGGTCAAAGATGTCATCGTGGCCAAAGCAAACGTTGAGTCCCGCTTCTGTCAACTCTTTTACTCTTGTAAGACCTCTTCGTTTTGGATACGTATCAAATCTGCCTTGGAGATGAATATTCACAAGAGGATTCGAGACAAAATTGATGGAAGAAAGCTTTAACAGGCGGAATAATTTATACGTATAGGCATCATTATAGGAGCCCATTGCCGTTGTATGGCTCGCTGTTGTGCGCGTACCGATTCCACGTTCGTATGCCTCTTTTGCCACAACCTCAACAAAGCGGGATTGCTCATCATCGATTTCATCGCAATGAATGTCAACCAATCGATTATACTTTTCAGCGAGGTCAAAGGCGATTTTTAATGAATCCACTCCATACTCTCTCGTAAATTCAAAATGCGGAATACCGCCTACTGCATCTGCGCCCATCTTCAAAGATTCCTCAAGCAATTCGACCCCATTCGGATAGGAAAGGATGCCTTCTTGTGGAAAGGCGACCAGTTGAATATCTACGTAGGGTGCCAATTCTTCCTTTACTTCCAGCATGGCTTGTAACGCTGTCAGCTCTGGATCTGTTACATCGACATGGGTACGGACGTGCTGAATCCCTTGCGCAATCTGCCATTTCAAGGCTGTTTTCGCTCTTGTTTTCACATCATCCCTGGTTAATGTTTCTTTTCGTTGCGCCCATCTTTGAATCCCTTCAAACAAGGTGCCGCTGATATTCCACTCCGGTTCGCCGGCTGTTAACGTTGTATCCAAATGGATATGCGGCTCAATAAACGGAGGAAGCACGAGAGAACCATTCACATCGATAACTTCTTTTCCTTCCAGATCTCCAAGTGTTTGCGTCACTTTGACGAACTTGCCGTCTTCCACTAGCAAGTGCCAAAGTCCATCTTTCCCTCTAAGCTTTGCGTTTTTAATGATCACTGATTACCCCGCCCTTTTCATTTATTTGACTCATAGATGCTTTTTTCTGAGGCAGACATTTCATTACTACGACGTAAATAATCGCAGTCCCTAATAGTGCATTAATGGGAGGAATACCTGGTGCAAATTGGGCAATCCCCACTCCACATACCCACGCGAGGATCGCAACCCAATTCACAGCTTTAAATGTCATCTTTTCAAATGGTTCGTATTTTCCGCGTTTTAGAATAAAGTAATCTGCTAAAATAATCGCTCCAATCGATGGCAGCGTGGAGCCTAGAACCGTCAAAAACCCAACAAAGTTATTATAAAGCCACATCGCTGCGATCGTACCGACAATTCCGTTGAAGACTACCACTTTGTGCTTCGAGATCTTCGTAATATTGGCATAGCCTAACCCGGAAGCGTACAACGCGCTGTCATTTGTCGTCCAAATATTTAAGCCCAGGACAATAATGGCAGGGATAATGAGCCCCTGTAAAAACATAACATCCGAGACATCTGCTACCCCATACGCAATGGCCCCTACCGCACCAAACAAAAACATCAGAGAGTTTCCAAGAAAGAAAGCAATCACAATCGCCGTCACTGCCGAACGGGATGTCTTGGCAAAACGGGCAAAGTCAGGCGTAAGCGTACCACCGCTAATAAAAGACCCGATACATATCGTCAATGCTGCTGCAATGCCCATCGTCTCAGTAGGTTCATAGGCGAGCAAGCCTTGAAGCCCCCCGATTTTTTCAGCTGAATTGAACATGGAATAACTCCCGAAGATCGCAATCGCGGGAACGGCGACAAATCCTAATACGGTCAAAGCCTTCATTCCAAAAATAGCTGATGCCGTCATCATTAAGCCTAGGATCGCAATTAATACATAGACATTGATCCCCGTCGCTTTTTCTACGGGAACCGCAAACATCGCAAGACCGACACCAAACCACCCTACTTGGGTTGTCGCTAATAAAAAGGAAGATAGATAAGAGCCTTTATCGCCAAATGCATACTTCGTCAACAGATGGGTGGATAACCCCGTTTTTGCTGCAATATAAGCCAAGGAACCGGTGTATAGACCCAGGATGAGATTACCTGTTACTACAATCCCAATAAACTGGACAAGTGTCAACCCGTTCCCCAATGTCCCTCCAGACCACATGCTTGCCGAAAAGAAAGTGAAAGAGAGCATGACGGCAAGAATCTTCCAAAACCCATTCCGATTCGCCTGAGGCACTGCCTGAAACGAGAATTCTTTATCAACGTTTGACATACCAATTCCCCCAATAGGTTAGTTGATTAAGAACTGGTACCGAAGAGAACTTCGATGAAGACGTCAGGAAATGAAAAAGCTTCTTGCCAATTACCTGACAAGAAGCTTTTTCTACATAAATGAACACGGGATATCCTTCGCACAGGCTACCCAAGCAATGATCATTTTTCCGCTGTCCTTGTCAGCCTCTCTGGACTGAATTAAAGGTACCAGTATTTAATTAGGTTAAATTATTGCATAAAAATGTTTGGTTGTCATCCTTAAATTTTTGGGTCATCATAGACTGCCCAATCCAAACATCCCCAACCTTTATTCTATACAATTGATCCTTGCCGTAGGTCAGATCAACAGTCTCCGATTTATACGCTTTCCTCTTTAATGCCTCAACCTGTCTTACTGTCTTCAAACCTAATTGTAAATCCTCTTGAAACTCTGAGAACCAGTATTCTTTAGAGTCAATATAAAGCTCCCATGAAAATTGCATTAGTAATTCTTTTTTACCGAATACCTCACATGGAAATTTCTTTTCTTCGTTACTTTTATCAAACACTTCATCGTAGTAATTCAAACAATCTCGAATAGCTACTACGATTTGAGAGTTGATGAAGTTTGGATGATATAGCCAAATCTTCAGGTAGAATGGTTCATTCAACTGGCTAAGTATTCTATACCATGAATGATAAACCTCAATCATGGCTTCTAAGAGCATCCTAGAAAACCAAAGGGGAGGGTTTCGTCTAACCAGTCTATAAAATGGGGTAATCCATAGCTTTACATAATCCCTTTGATTAAAGTTTAATTGTTCAATGTCCAAATTAAGAAAGCGTAATTTCCATTGTTCAATCTGTTTTATTTTACGTTTCCACCCACGTATTTTCTTCTTATTAGAAAAAGGATTTGCCATAGTTTTCTCCCTTATCAGCCTCTAGCTTCTCCACTCATTGCCCATCTCTAAAAAATACAGGTTTTTGAACTCCTCGAAATACACTTGATATTTATCTACTAAATCTAAATACTCGGTAATAACGTCATTGATATCAGAATGAAAACCAGATTTGGCGCAATCATAACTGTCATCCATCGAGTAAAGGCTTGTAATAATCGCCCTCAAAGGATAGCCTTGTGAAAGTTAATAATCGTGTTGAATACCGTATACCATTTTCAATGGAAATTCTCTTCTTATTTACCTTATCGTATATAATTGACAATACAAGTTTTGCAGGATGTTCAACCTCAAAGTGCCCTGTCAATTCAAACAATTTATTTTCAATATCGTCAATCTTAGATTTAGACATAAGCGATACTTCTATTATCTCAAAAGGTACATTATCTTTAGCTTCGATAGCCTGATCGCACCATTGAATTATCATTTCCTTACTAAATATTCCACAAGATAATCCTAGACTGAATACACTTGTCAATGTCCGAAACCCTTCCAATGTTAGCCTCCTAGATCCTAAGAATTATATTCAGTTCCATCGTACTTCAATTTTATTAAGAAATAACCCTTCCATTTTTTATTGGAAGGGTCTAAATACTGATGCATCTTGATTTAACTTTTACGACTAACTGTGGGCAGCACTTCACCTACCCCGTACGCGTCAATATAGCCATACAAGGTACTCTGTTATAATCCCATGAAGACTTGATAACACCAATTGAATCACTATTATTGTATGGACAGTTATGTGTTTAACGATAGAAACCCACAGATAATTCAACGGTCCTCAGGAATTGCCGACAAAACGTGAGACATTCTTCAGCTTATCAGGATTCACAACAGCATACATGTTCACGATCCGATTATTTTGAATATCGAAGGAAATCGTAGCAAAGAGTTGCCCACCTGCAGAAAACACCAATCCTGGCTGGGCATTCATTTCACAAAGCTGAAAAGAGAAATCAGCAGGGAACTCCGGGAAAATACCGATAAAGAAACGGGCGATTCGATCATGGCCATACAGCGGACGCAGGGGGGCTTTCACTTTGCCTCCACCGTCCATATATAGGATCGTGTCCGAAGTTAGCGTTTCGAGCAGTATTTTCATATCTCCACTCAATAGGGCTTGCGCGAACTGTTCAATCAAATGGGTTGTCTCCCGCTCCATGCCGACATTCACTTGAGGAATTTCGCCCAAGCTCCTTTTGGCACGACGGAAAATTTGCCTGCAGTTCGTAGGGCTTTTGTCGACTATCTCCGCTATTTCCTCATATTCGTATTGAAGTACCTCTCGCAACAGAAAGACAACCCGCTCGGTCCATGAAAGCTGATGAATCAAGAGCAAGTACGCCATCGAAATGGTTTCTTTCCGTATATAGCCTTCCAAAGGGTCGATTTGTCCGTTCCCCTCACTCATAATCGGTTCCGGAAGCCAAGGTCCTACATATGCTTCACGATGCTTGCTTTGCGCCCGTAACCGATCTATGCACCGGTTGCTCACGCTCCTGAACAAATAAGACTTGGGATTCCTCACCATCTCGGATGGAACCTTTTCTATCGAAAGAAACGTTTCTTGAACGATATCTTCGGCATCCATCATGCTGCCCATCATACGATAAGCAAGAGAAATGAGCGAAGGCCTCAGACTTTTATACAACTCTTCCACTTCCACGGTATGCGCGCCCTCCCAAGTTGTTATATTCTCGAAGGATCTCCTCGGAAGCCCGCTTCGCGCTGGCAAAAACCGCATCCACTAATACTTCGCATTGACCCGTCCAATCCCCGGAAACGTACAATCCGCGCACTTCTGGGACAGATGGGCCATAGCGTTTCCCGATTCGATCCATGGAATCAAAATCATGGGCTACGGTAATTTTTGGCAAGAACTGCCTTGCCACAAGTTCTTTTTGCCATCCCGGTTGAATGAAGTCTAAAGCCCGCTCCAAATGACTTTCGTCGTCTTTGGGATTGTCAGAGCCAAAGCCGATGTCCTTGCAGACATGAATAATGGCGGAACCATCTTCACTTGCATCGGAAATGACTGATGGAGTGCTAATAAAGATCGGTTGATCCAAGAAGAAGGTGAAATGACGCTTTGGATCATCAGAGTAGGGCAGCTTGCGGAGCGCGACATCTAGACATGCAGCATAGATTGGCTTCGCCCGATCCCGCCACTCCTTGAGCGATGTATGCTCCGCGTTTTTCACGAGCTTGAAGGTTTCGCCCGGCCCTGCCGCGACGAGGACATATGGGATTTCCAGTGTTTCGCCATCATGAAAACGGATTTTCCTTACTCTACCATCATGCTCAATCTCAGATACATGTTTTCCGCACAGAATGGCAACACCTGCTCGGATCGCCTCCTGCCGAAGACTTTCAACCAGTTGGCCCCAACCTCTATCTACATATACTACTTGGTTTCCTTTAAATACCAGTTGCAACCTTCTGATCCCAGGAGCAGCTAATAGAAGCTCAGGATAAGGTACAAACGTATTGGTTCTGCATACAGCGTAAATGAGGTGTCGTATCATGGGATCGCGGATTTCCTTTTCCGCCCATTCCCGAAAACTGATCGGTGGTAAAGCCCTTGTATCGATTTTCGCTAGTCGTGTCACAAATTGAACGATTTCCAACTTAGCAGAAGCAGATAACAAGTTGGATGTGAGAATCGCGAAAGGATTTCCAGGTAGTTGGAAAAGTTTGTTATTCCACACGATGCCGCCTTTTGCGGGGACTGTCGCTCCTTTGACCGGGATTCCCAGTTCAGTTAATACCTCCTCAGCAGCCCCCCCTTTATAGAGCGCATGAAGACCCAAATTCAGCATGGCACCATTCTTTTTTACCGTAACGGAACGACCGCCCAACTGATTTGACTTTTCCAACAAAACTATGGATAAACCGGCTTTTGCCAAATAAATCGCACTTGTTAATCCGGAAAGCCCTCCGCCGATTACCGCTGCATCATATGTTCTCATGCCATTCTCCCCTTTTCCTTTTTATAAGAAAGACGAAAGGGAGGGAGGGTTTTGTGACAAAATCGTGTTGGTTGGCGACTTACGGTATCTGGTCGTGGGCTCAACCGCCCGATCCGTTGACGCCGAAGGCAATCAAACCGAGCGCAACCGTGTAGAGCATCCAGGCGGGATGACGACCGCGCGTTGCCTTAAAGTTGATGAAAGCGCCATACAGATACGAGCTGCCAACGAGCAGGCCCGTCACAAGCCTTGCGTCAGGCCCGAACCAGATGGAAGCAATCAAAGCGAGCCCGCCAAGAAACCAGTTGAACGTGCTGAATTGCAAGAGCCATGACACGATCCATCTGACTCTTGCCTCGGCAAATAAAGACTCCGCACTCGCCAACGGCCTGACCATGAGCCGCTGGATCAGAATGCCGTGTACCAGCGCCACGCCGCTTCCGATGATTCCAGCCACTACTAAGGCTACATCATGCCCATTCATGTCCATGCACCTCCCTAGATTTGTGTTCCCGATCAACTAAGATGTCACCGTCTGAACAAGCAAAGACCATTACGTAACATCTTAGGAAGGAACGCCTTAAAAAAAGCTTAATTTTTCGACAAAGTCAAACACGATGGCTGCTACAAAAATCGCAGTAACGAGGATTGTTAAAAACAAGAAAAGGAGTGTGCCGCATTTCAAAGCAGAAAGCGAAACGTCTCTCGCTTGTGCATAATGCGCTGCCGACAAGCCAGCCAATACTCCCATGATGAAAAACCATGGTTGGTACACGAACAAGTCCCATAATGCATCGATACGCATATCCACTTCGCCGCTAAATGTCGGCATTTTCAAATTTATGAAGCCAGCCAAAAAGAGGACTCTTGTAATGATTCCGGCTGCTCCATGAGCGAGTAAAAAGACAGAGCAGAGAAGGGTGGGGAATAACAGAAATCCCCGGTAGATACTGACTCCGCCGAGCCATGGTATCCATGAAGGGACAACCTTCCCCCAAGGTTTAACGAGTCCTAATAAGACAAATCCGCACAACATGATGATTACACCCACGACATAGCTTGCTATATAGATACCGCCAGTGGTATCAACAATCGGAGCCGAAAGACCGATTGTTCCTCCTGCGGCCTGATAGAATCGGACAAAGACCGCATACAGGAGGGCCCAGACGCAACCCGCATAAGCCGCCCATCCTGACGTCTTTGTAAAGTGGGCGTAGGCTTTCCACCCACTAGGTAACGACGAATCGAGATTGTGATTCACCACATAGCACCCTCTTATTTGATTTGGCAATCGACTGTCCCATTCACTTTCGCAATAAGAGCCACGCCTGAGGCAAGCCAAGCCAAAAACCCGAAGTCGGCATCACGATAACCCCGATCAAGCAGAAGGCAAATAGCATCCAGCCGAGAGAAACAGGCGGGGCAATCCCTTTCTTTTTCATGAGCCAATCCACCGTATAGCCGAAAAGAATCAGCATGAAGCCGAGCATCAAGAACCAGAATGCGGTTGCGCGATCCCATTGCCCATTCCCCACCGTATCCCATAGACCCTCAGCAACCATTGGCTGCAGTTGTGTCATGAATCCAACCAGCCCCAAGATATTATGAAACAATCCGGTCAGCATAAGCGTCAGCCCGACATGACGTTTGATCCCACTCACCATCTATTCCTCATCCTCTCTCGATTTATGAAATATCAATTTTGCGTGCGCATGGCGTGCTGCTTGGTTCCTCTAACAAGTCAATGAGGCTGTCGATGACCGCACGAGAAGCCAGCAGCCCTTCCTTAACGGTGTTTCTTGCATGCTTCCCCGCCTGGTGTTGCTTCAAATGTTCCAACAGCCGTTCTATTCGAAGCTCATCGCTTCTCATTGCTCTTCATTCCCTTCTGCCAGATTTCGCTCCCCAAAACGGATGAGAAGCCGGTCCTCTGAAAACTTCGCACCTGTAACCTGCCGGCCTATAAGCGGTCTTGGCAAAATCACCTTCCGCTTGTAGGCACCTGCGTTTACCGTCAGTTCGTCGCCCGTCTGCGTTAAATCCAAATCCGACTTCTCCACAAAGGGAATCGACAGTTCCAGAACCATTCCGCCATCCTCTTCTCGGATCTTTTCTGTTCTGCCTCGATAAAGAATAGTGGAAGGATTCTGATCTTTAAAAACGATATCCGCCAATTCTTCGAGAACAGGCAATCCGATGACTTCCTTTGGCATCATGGGCGCTTTGAGAATCGGCAGCGGCTGGAAGTTCATGATAATTTCCTCTTCATATTTCTTTTGAATGTCCCGCCAGTATGCGAAAAATCCTTCTCCCGCCTCATTCGGCAGCACCCGATTCACGATGACCGCATCCGTATTGAATCCGAATAAATTCAGATATGTGAAGGATCGTTTCGCTTCGGCAAGCACCATCTTCTCGGGGTTCAGCACCAGTCTCACCGATGTCATCTCCGGGTCCAGAACGATCCGTTGCAATTCCTCCAAGCTGCGTGCCAATTGCTCAACGCTGTCAAGCACATCATCTGAGGGAAGATCTACGTTGTTGATGAACTTGGCGACCGGCCGAACGAGCTTGATCAGCCTGCGTTCGTTCGGAAACATTTTTTCAAGCCACCAGTTCAATACATTTGGATAGCTGAGCAACCGCAGCGTCTCTCCGGTCGGCGCACAATCTACGACGACCACATCATATTTTCCGCTTTGCGTGTGTTCCTTGATCTGCAATAAACTGAACAGCTCTTCCATGCCAGGAAACACGAGCATTTCCTCCGTAGCAATATCAGTAAGCTGAGCCTTGTCTAGCAGTGCAGTTAGCCATCCCTGGACAATTCCCCAATTTTTCTCCGTCTCCCGCAGGCTGTTCACTTCCTGCCCCCATAAGTTTTCACTGATTGAGACTGGCTCCGGCCCGATCCGCATGTCCAGTGAATCCGCTAAGCTATGTGCTGCGTCAGTGCTAAGAATGAGCGTTCGTTTCCCCTGCTTTGCCATTTTCACAGCTGTTGCCGCGGCTATACTCGTCTTGCCGACGCCACCTTTTCCCGTGTAGATGATGATTCTCATAACCATTGCTCCTTTTAGTACGATTTCGTAGTAAATACGGAAATGAAGAGACCGTTTGGATCGGTCACTCGTCGATATTGATCTTTACCGGACGGTTCTTTATCTCCTGAAGCTTTACAGGTTCTTCGTCCTGGAATACTTTGATGGCCTTAAACGAAAGTAGCGTAAATTGCTCCATCTCTTCCGGCGTAAATGCCGCCTCCAGCTTGCCCAGCATCGCCAGCATGATGCGCTCCCATTCTTTCGCAAGTCGAAGACCCTCTTGTGTGAGCATCACAAGCTTGACCCGTTGGTCTTTTGGAGATGTCGCTCGGGCGATATAGCCTTTTCGCTCTAGCCGCTTCGCAATACTTGTCATCGAACTCAGCGGCGCCCCCATCTCGGCCGCCAATTCCGTCATCGTCAGGTCCCCGCGAAAGAGCAGAATAAGCAGCGTCGCCAGATCTGAACGAGTCACTTTCTGTTCAAGCTGCAACATGTCGGTCATAAATGCGAATGGGCGCAAACCGGTCTTGAGAAAAAGATCATATAACTGATGCATACCGGCAGCTCCTTTTTAGTACGAATTCGTAGTAAGTGTTTGAATCCAATTTAGTACGTTTTCGTAGTAATGTCAACTCGATTATTTTTAGAGCGATACTGTCTCATCTCTTCCCTGCATGCTCGATGTCGTGTTCTCATCGTTTTGTAAGTGCTATTCTAAAGCCAAGGTCATCTACCTTGAAATCAGGCATGCTTTTCCTTCTAATCGTAGAACCACAATTATTTTCAACTTCAGCCCAGCTGCCTCCTCGGAAGACTCTATAATTCCCATATCGTTCAGTATTATATAGATCCCAGCACCATTCCCAAACATTACCAATCATATCGTAAAGCCCCCATGGATTAGGAAGCAGTTTTCCAACTTGTTGAGCTGATCCATTGGAGTTTTCTTGATACCATGCAATCTTATCAATTCTTTCATACCGATATCCCTTGGTTCCCGCTTTGCACGCATACTGCCATTCAGCGTCTGATAGCAATCGAAAGCCATTCGCTTCTTTGTTGTATATCGTGTTCTCACTTTCATTTGTGAAAATTGTGTAGCATTCAGTCCTGCCAAGTATTTTGGACAATGCGTTACAAAATTCAAGCGAATCTAACCACGAAACTTCCGTAATTGGCAGGTTATTCACATTCGGTTCTACTTCTTCTTCATGCATGACAAAATGATACAACTGCTGTGTTACCGGATACTTCATTACATAGAATGGTTCGATCGTTTCAGTCCATGTAATAACTTTTTTATCACTTCCTCTTCCAGGGTCTGATAAAGTGTAATCAGAACTAAGCCATTTATTCATATTAATATAATCGCGTAATTCAACGGTTCCACCTTCTATTGGTACCATCAAATTCATTAGATCTTTTAGAAAACGCTCTCTGTTACTTCTGGATTTTCCGATTGTCATATTGACCTCCTATCTAAAATCTTGATACAAAAACAGGGGAAAGGCTTCCGGATCACATTCAGTTCAGTGAAGGCTTGGCTCGATTTTTCATTTGCCTTTTTGAGCAGCCTTTTCCACCAACGAATCCCGATCCAACGCGTTCTCCGACAATTGACGTAAGTCCGCTAGAACAGATTCTTTCAACTCATCATGCCGGATAAAGTGAGAAGGGCATCCTTTTCTGCCGCGCTTCTGGTACGTAACGCAAACATAGCCTTCGCGGTCATTTTTATAATTCATGCCCTTGCCGCAATGAGCGCAGTACGCAAGATGAGCAAACAACGACTTTTTACCCCGACCGCCAAACCCTGTTCTCGCCTTGAACGCCATTCTCCCTTGCACAGAGTCGAACTCTTCGCGTGAAATGATGGAAGGATGCGCATTTTCTACGACATACCATTTACTTTCATCGATCTGCTGACGAAGCTTGTACCCCTTCTCCTGATGAAACAATTTATTGCTTCTGTCCACACTCGAACGCCCCTGTACCAAGTCTCCCGTATAATGACGGTTCTGAAGAATGATCTTTACCGCCGTCTCGTGCCACATGGTTCCGGCATTCTTGGCTCCGATCAGCATCCTCGGGGAAGGGATCTTCTTATCGGTTAAATAATTGGCGATCTTTTGCCAACCCCAACCTTCATGCAAATACAGTCGATAAATGAGTCGCACCGTCTCTGCATGTTGCGGTTTTGGAATCAGCTTCCCCTTTACCTTATCATAACCGTAAGACGGCGTGCCGTGGAATACGCCGTTTCTCGAGCAAATACCTTATTCTATTGGAAAGAAGTACAGGCTGTCTAAGCCTGCACACCAACTATTCCTGATGATCGCCCTTAAACTAGTCATCGGACGAACGAACAGCCTTAAACTGTCCGACAGTTTTGTGGGAAATCGTAACGTTAGCTCTGTTGTTTATTTGATAATAAGAGTTGTTTAAAAATAGCCAAAAAAGTAAAATAATCCGTCCTTGGATTGGACGGATTAAATAATGTTGTTTATAGTGGTTCTCCTTGTCCGAGGTTGCCTGCAGCGAGAAATTCCACTATCGTACCCATTTCCATGGTTCAAAGCCGATAAAACACTAAATTAAGTTGATAATCCTCAATAATCCAATTTTCCCGTTTTTTTGATCTCGCATCTGCCGGCGTTTACTTTTTATTAACCGCTTCCTTCAATTCTTTATCCTTATCACGTGACTCTTTCAAAGAATGAATCATCACAATAATGACACCAATGCATAAGAAGGAATCAGCTACATTAAAAACAGGGAAGTGGAGAAAATGGACTTGAATCATGTCCACAACTTCCCCTTTAAAAACACGGTCAATAAAATTGCCCAGCGCTCCGCCCAATATAAGGGCTAAGCCATAACGCAAGATCGTTTTTTCACGGTGCGCTTTGGGTAAATAGATCATAATTCCGATAAGGACAACGGTCGTCGCGATGATAAAAAATGTGATCTGTCCTTGAAAAATACCAAATGCAGCTCCTCTGTTTCGGATGGATGCAAGCCCTAGAACTCCAGGTATTAAGGGGATTTCTTGTCCGATTTTCATGTAAGTCGACACAAGCCATTTGGCCGCATGGTCCGCAATAATCACGCACAAAGCTATAAAGTAGTAACGAAACACAATGTGAACTCCTCTCCCGTTTTGGATGAAAGAAATTGTCCTTAACTTGAGGTCAGGGATTCAATCCTCTTTGACAACCGGCAATGTCAAGTAAAACTCGGCACCTGCCCCCGGTTTGCTCTGCACCCCAATATGACCTCCATGCTCTTCTACGATTCGTTTGCATATAGCAAGACCCAATCCGGCTCCCCCGAACGCACGGGAACGCGATTTTTCTCCTCGATAAAAGCGTTCGAACAAGTATGGAGTATCCTCTTCGGAGATTCCAATCCCATTGTCTCTGATCACAATCCGAATCCAGTCCGCTTCGTCTCGAGTCGAAATTGTAATTTCAGCGGGATTGCCGGCATATTTTTTTGCATTTTCGATGATATTTTCAAACACCTGCGCCATGCGATCGCTATCGACTTGAATAGGTCTGGAGGGGAAGGGCCGTTCGACAGTCAATACAACCGCAGCATCATGAAACTCCATTTCGAATGGTGCTATCATCGCTTCGAGGAACTCTCGACTGTCTAGTTCCCGAATGTCCATCACCAGTTGTCCTGACTCTAATTGCGAGAATTGAAACAGATCTTCAATCAAGCGGTCAAGCAGATCGGTTTTGTTTTTGATAACCGCAAGATATTTGGTGACCTTCTGCTCATCCCGGGCTATGCCGTCCTGCAAACCTTCGACGTAACCGCGAATGGATGTAATCGGTGTCCGTAAATCGTGGGAAATATTCGCAATCAGCTCATTGCGGGACCGTTCGTAAGCAGCTTGCTGATCCAAAGATTCCTTTAACCTGGCTCGCATGACATCGAAAGCGGAACTGAAACGGCCCATCTCGTCATGGTATCGATTTCGAATTTCAACATCCAAATTGCCGTTCATAATCTGTTCCGCGGCAGCATTCAATTCCTTAAGCGGCAGGAGGATACGTTTTGTGATGACCCGCGCTAATAGATAAGCGCATAAAACAAACGCCACCGCCAGAAAACCGATCAGGAACATGAAGTTTATTCCTATAGCCCCTTCGATTGGATCCGTATGCTTTTCTCGGACTCCGGAAATGCTCATCAAAATAGCAGGAACAAAAATGATCCCGGTCAGCGATGTGATCAGCTTGAAGCGAATTCCTAGCTTCATCGCGGACCACCGTCAAGCTTGTAGCCGACTCCCCACACCGTTTTGATCATCGTCGGATTGGCGGGGTCGACTTCAATTTTTTCCCGGATTTTCTTAATATGAACGGTTACGGTGTTCAAATCCCCATGTTCGCCGAGCCCCCATACATGTTGAAAAATTTGTTCGCGAGTCAATACCTGATTCGGATGAAGGGCAAAAAAACGAAGCACCTCGAACTCCTTAGCCGAGAATGGGACAGGTTGATTCCGGACCGTCACTTCATAAGCCTTAATATTAAGCTCTAGATCTTGATATCGGACGAATTCCGACTTCTCCGCAGGAGACGAAAGCTGATTGGCCCTTCTGAGCTGCGCTTTGACCCTTGCGATAATCTCGCCCGGACTAAAAGGCTTAACGACATAATCGTCTGCGCCGATCCCAAGTCCGACAATTTTATCAACATCGCTTTTCTTGGCGCTAAGCATGATGATCGGTATCGACGATTCCGATCGGATCGTGCGACATACTTCCATTCCGTCAAGCTTGGGAAGCATGATATCCAAAATCATCAATTGCGGCCGGTATTCTCTGTATAGGTGTATCGCCTCTCGTCCGTCGCTGGCGATGATGACCTCGAAATGTTCTTCCACCAGGTAGTCTTTTAACAATTCGGCGATTTCTTTCTCATCTTCCACGATCAAGATTCTGTCAAACGACACAGGTTCACCCCATTTAAATCAAAATATCTTTTTTCCTTATCATCATAACACTACCCGTATATAGGACACCAAAATAGACGATGATGACGGCCAAACCGCCCCACAAGTCTATCGCAGCCATATCGTGTAGAGGAAGAAATGGAATGACCCGCATTTGATAACCGATAAAAAAATCTCTAACCTGCGGGATTCCCTCAACAAGCGGAGAAACAGCTAAAAGCACGAGAGCCGCTCCGATGGAACCACCTGGATTTGTCGTCAGCAAGGCTACAAAAATAACGATCATGCCGAACGCCAGATTAGGCGGCAGAGATAGCAGAACGATTTGGGCCACAAGCCGGACCCCTTCGCTAAATGTATAAACAATTTCGTCGACAACTGTTCGTTCCCCCCACCCAAAAGCCAGAGTCCCGATAACATAAGAGGAAAGAACCAGATAAATAAGCAGAACCGCCACAACTGTGAACATAGACACGATTTTGGCATGAAGCAGATCCATCCTGCTTACCGGGCAAAGAAGCGCCTTTTTTAGGTTGCCGCTCCGGTATTCCTCCGCAATGGAATCGGCCGCCAGGATCGCGATCAAAATAGGGATAAAAAATGTGCTGTTATGGAGTACGATCAATGGAAACGACTGACCATTAGGCCCGAAGCCAGTGAAACCTGCTGCTTCCCGATATATTTGAAAAACAGCCGATATTTCCACAGCGGTCAGAATAAGCATGAACAAATACAGCTTTTTCTGCCTGAACACTTTGAAGAGTTCGCACTGGATAAGTTTGCTCAAGGAGCGTACCCCCTTACAGGATGAAATCTTTTCTCTTTATGATGATTGCGCTGACGAGATAGAAAACGGCGATATATCCGGCAATCACTGCGATGTTTTGAGCCGCGGCCTCCCCGTTTATCTGATAAGCATATTCATGAAAAAAATACATTTGGTTCACAATGGAATACGGTTTGAGCTGCTCGAAAGCATTCAAGTATTGCATGGCGGTCAACACGCCGATGGATAACCCGATCGTTGTGCTTATGTTCGTCGCGGATACGGCAATGAACATCACAATCATTCCGCAAGCCATATACGGCAGGAGCATGGAGAAGGACAGGCGAAGCGTCAACCACACACCTTCTGTCTGCGTATACAGCGATCCGGCATAGAGTGTTTGTTCGCCCCAACCGAATGCGAGCGTTCCGATCGCGTATTCCGCTGCGATGGAGAAAACAAGCAGTACCGTCATGAATACGAATAAGGAGACGATTTTGGCATTGAGCCATTCGATTCGCCGGACTGGACGCAGTAACGACATTTTTAACGTACCGGTTTTTACTTCGCCTGTTATCAGGTCGGCAACATAGATGGGAATAAATACGGTCATAAATTGAGCCATGCTGTTCAGGAGCGTCAGCGGGAGAGACTGACCGTTAGGCATCAGAATCACCGACTTCCATTCCCCGCCTGCGTTATAGAAATGAACGGTTAACCAAGCATGAACGGCCAGGATAGCCATGAAAATATAAAGTTTTTTTAATCTGAATGTTTTGTAAAATTCGTTTTGGATCAGCCTGATCACCGCTCGCCATCTCCTTCCGTTATGTCGAAAAAGAATTGCTCAAGCGTCCGAGGCCTGCGGCTAATGGTTCGAATGTGAACGCCGCTCGTCATGAGCAGTTGATTCAGCTTGAATGAGCAATCGCCGTTTGTTCGGACGATGAGTTGGTCTTGGGAGCGCGAAACGGAAATGACCTCGGATGCTGATCTTAGAAGCTGCTCCGCCTTGTCCGGTTCCGAAGTGACGATCTCTACGGTTTCCTCTCCCGAAGCAAGCAGCTGCCTGACCTCACCCTCCGCAATCAGCTTCCCTTTCCTGATAACCCCTGCCTTGGTGCATATTTGTTCAACTTCATGAAGCAGATGGCTTGAAATCAGAAAAGAGATCCCTTGCTCCGCCGCGAGCTGCGCGATCAACTCCTTGATCCCCTTCATTCCTTGCGGATCCAGTCCGTTCGTAGGTTCGTCCAGAATGATCAGCTTCGGACGGTTCAGAAGCGCACTCGCAATGCCCAGCCGCTGCTTCATGCCAAGCGAGTAAGTACCAACCTTGTCTTTAGCCCGATCGGACAGTCCAACGATTTCAAGCACTTCATCGATCCGCTTCCGGGTTACCCCCGGCAAAAGGTTCGCCGTCAACTTGAGATTATCATAGGCGGAAAGATACGTGTAAAAAGCCGGATTCTCAACAATGGCGCCTACAAGAGAGATAGCGGCCTTAAACTGCGATTTCAGATGAAACCCGCCAATCCTAACCTCGCCGGCATCGGGATGGACGAGACCCGTTATCATGCGGATCGTCGTTGTTTTTCCAGAACCGTTCGTGCCGATGAACCCGTATATATCCCCTTCCTCAATTCGAAGATTCAGACGATCCACGACGGTCTTGGAACCGAAGGTTTTCGTCAATCCCCGTACTTCCAGCAGTATCTTGTTTCCCATAAGCTTTCCCCCCCCCCCCTGTTTATGGCAGACTAAAAATGTAGGTTATGGCAGTTAATTTATGCAGACCCGTAGGGGCTGCATAAATTAAAAAACCACTTGCCAACATCCCCTTATCAAAATACACTCCTGTTGGGCATTA